>Ga0194133_10008525_pt1 | contig 11938 bp, 13 predicted proteins | sample TA2KigOf40mmetaG_FD_155448 | JGI IMG/M metagenome (GOLD analysis project Ga0194133, IMG submission 155448) | Freshwater microbial communities from Lake Tanganyika, Tanzania - TA2015055 Kigoma Offshore 40m | ecosystem: Environmental > Aquatic > Freshwater > Lake | place: Tanzania: Lake...
CAGTATTATATATATCCACTAATACCCTTGTAGTTTCCGGCACATCACTTTCAAATAATTCATCAACTTCATCTTTTTCCCACTTCCCAATCTTACTCAACTTATCACCATTCATAGAACGATATTGCCCGTTTGGGTCTTTCTTATACGCATACTTACGATATGGAAAGGTTGTATATCCCCTTTCATCATCCCACAAATGGATTAAGTTTTTTTGCCTTTCGTAATAAATGTTTTGATACATTAACTTATTAATTTTTTATGTAGTACAGAAAACATTTTAGAATCATTTTCTGATAGTTCATTTGCTCTATCCAATACCATTCTTTCTCTATCTTGTCTATATGCATCATTATCTAATATCTTATCCAACAACACAAATAATTCTTTCTGATTATTGAAAAACATACCATTAGGGTCTATCTCTCTATAACAATCTGAATTGTGGAAAATCATTGGTGTACCATTCATCATACAATCTGTGGCCGATACACTCCAACCATAATTAGTTTGTAATGGTTGTATTCCCACTTTACATAATTGTAACATATCATAGTATTCTTGCTTTGATGCTTTTTTTGAAGTATCAAACCAAGGTAATTTTTTATCACCATTTTTATATTGCGGCACCCATACCATAATATCAGGTCTACGTTTTTTATATGCTTCCATATACTCAACAAACTTATTATAATTTTTATATCCAGCGGTTCGGTGATTGAATACAATTATATTGTGTTTATTTGGATTTGGTTCTTTTAATACTTTATCCTTTGCTACACCCAAATTCCAAACAACTAATTTTTCATCTAATTTTTTAATTACGTCATCATTAAAGGTTATCTTTGCTTCTTCAAGCACTTTGTTCTTTTGGTCCTGCGTATTTAAAAAGCATGTTTCCATTTGTAATACACCTAAAATTTCATTTGGAAACCATAGCTCCTTTGCCTTACCAGGTCGGTTATCAATACCATTACAAAGACTCATTTCCCACCAATGACAGTAACCTATAACCTTTATATCACTTCTTTTTTTATACCTACCAATAACATTCCAATCAGGCAAATGTGAATATATAATATCATAATCAGTTTCTTTCATTACTCTAATCAATTCTTCGGATGGGAAACATCTTTGATTCATCATATCAGCGGGTATAGGAACTTCAATTTGTTTTATATTATCTAATATACCCAATTTTGTTGATAGATTATCTTTAGGCATTATAATATACCAAAATAGCTGGCCATATTTTTTCAATTCTGTTATATGATTATAGATTACATCTACAAATGAATCCTTTTCAATATTGGCATAATTAGTAATATTTGGAATTACTAAAATTTTGGCACTACTTTTATAATTTATTGCATCCCAATATTTCATCTTATCTTCCTACTTCTTTTAAGTATTTATCTTTCATTTGTTCCCAATTCAATCCGATTGCATCTACATAAAATAATACCTCTGGTTTTATTTTATTTTCTTCATACAATTTATTATATCTCTTTATTGCTTTATCTTTCCACCAAGCGATTGTGTATTCATTACCTTTCTGAAATTTATCTTTTATAACTAATTTATCTTCAGTAATTTTATCACAAAGGAAATCATTACCATTCTCATACATTTGTGCAAAATATACACCTCTTTGAAATCCGTGGTCATATGTATTGCTTTTAATTCCAAATTCCTTATAAATTGCTTGTATAATTTTTTGTTTAATACCACTTACAGGTCCATTTCTTTCATAACCCATATTAGCACCATTACGTGCTCTCTCATCCATAATATTTTTTTTATACCATTCTGCACGATTTTCTTTTAACCATTGATGCCAAGGGTCATAAACTTTATCATCTGGCTTTAAAGAAATTTTACCCTTAGATTCTCCTAAAGTTTTAAAATGAGGTATACCATTATATTGTGAATGAATACCATAAAGAGAAGTAGTACCAACGCCTATTAGAATATTATCATATTTTTGTTTCCAATACTGTCTGATTTCAGGTGCAGTTGCTAATGCTGCTATCAATTTACCACCTAAAAAATTATATCCAAATGGTTGAGTCGATACAATTGTTGTAGCAATTGTTGTACAATTTAGTTTACCTTTTTTAAATTTATCCTCTTTATTCCAACCAATATATTCGTCTCTTACTCCTAAAGATGTAATATCAGAACCTAAACATATCTGTCCTAATATCTTTCCGGTTGTTCTATCCTTAACATATATTTTAACGTTTCTGCCAGGATTGGCCTGAAATTCCATTGTGTGAATTAATTTACGAATTTCTGTCCAACGAGTTGCTTCTTTTGGATTTTCATCTACAATTTCTACAAAAGGTTCTAATGAATTAATTTCAGATATTGTCAATTCCTTATTGGTTAAATCAGTAGGTTTCCAAAGCAAATCGTAATGTTGTTGTAAAACAGGTAATCTCTTCATATTTGCTACCCTATCATCATTCCACTCAATCCACTTTTTGTAAAGAGTTTGTTCTTCTACTGACATAGTTTTAAGATAATTCAAATTATCAATAAACTTCTTTTTCATAACCTCATAATCAAAGGTTTCCTTATTTGTTTCTTCTATTGTATCCCAAAATTTCATACTATTAATATACTATTTTTTTCCCACTCTACCAAAACTTACTTGCTAATTCAGTTTCAGGTGCGATTGTTAAATGATTTTCTATTGCTTTGTTAAACTCCTTTGCATTCTTTGGATAATCTCTAATTTCGTGTTTAAGTGATTTGAGTAATGTTTTCTTTTCTTTTTTATCACCTGTAATTACTTGCACATATCTATGCTTTGGGGGTTCTTCCCTTCTCCAAAACTCTTTATATCCTTGCTTTCCGATTTCTCTACGAAGATGTTCTAAATTACCACTACCCCACATTGAGAACACTGTCCTACTATGAATCCAATCGTAAGGGTCTTTTGTTAGAGATATACCATAATTTGGCATTAGAGCAATTTCTGTGTTCATTCCCTGATATATCCAGTTAGTAGCTTGGTATATTCCACCCAAATGCTCTTGTCCGTTATCTGCGTAGGAAATTAGGACCTTTATTGCTTTATCATTTTCTCTAAACCATTTAAAAGATTGTCCGATTGCATAACTTTCTATATTAGCACCATATCCATCATCACAATAGAGACGGGTAAGTTCTAATACATTATCTTTAGTCAATAATTCCGAAATCGATGTTGCTGCTCTTGCACCGACGGGAAATCCATAAACCAAACATCCAATTAACTTTTCGTTATCACCTAATGCGTTTACTTCATCTGTTCTGTAAAATATACCCAATGAATATCTACAAGCAGTCCATGCGTGAGTATAGTGTTTTTTTACTATAATCTCTTTTGCAACTGATGGACTTATTTCTCTAATTGTAACTCTGGATACATCACAATATAACTTATTTTCTACTTTCATTATTTTAATAACTTATCTTTCCAATTTTTAATTAAAGGTTTAACAAACACTTTTTTTATCGGCGATTCAGTAACTACATAATGTTCTCTACCCACTGCATACTTTGCAATTGCGGCCTCTGGATTATTTCTTGCCAATTCACCTCTTGCAGAATTTTCTTTTTGCCATAATAATACGGGTGCTTTTTTTATAGAATTTCCTTGCGTTTTTCCTACTTCTACCCAATTATCAGCAAGATATACTGCACCATTTCTTTTGTTATCCGAACCCTCAATGAGTGGTTGAACAAAAGTTTCTAACATAACTAATTGGTCACCATACTTTTCCTCCCATCGTTTAGCACCTTTTTCTCTTAAGAGTTTTAATGCCATAGTCCCCACATTCTTAATACCATTATCAGGCACCAAACAAAACCTATAATTATTTGCAACTTTATTTGAATTTCTAAGACGTGTATCTTTATCCCAGCCAATCCAGTTATCTCTTGCACCAATTGCTAATACACAAGATGAAATACCTATTGCACCTATTACTTTGGTATCGGATGTTCTATAAATTAAATAATTAATTCTCCTCTGTGGAACATCTTTATATTTTACATAGGAATGATGAGTATCTATTATATTTCTAAAAATAGAAGTTTGTTCTGTATTATTACATTCTTGTAAAAATATTGGGTAATGATATGTTTTACTAAAATCAAAAAATGACATTTTAATTTTTTTCATATGGCCACTTTAGCATGTGCTGCCAAGTTTGGTTTGTAACTATTTTTTTAATGTTTGCCGGCGAAACTTTGTGATTTTGTGCTAATACTTTTGTATTACGATGTCCAACTTTCCATAGTTCCCTAATCGTTTCTACTTGCTTTTCCGTAAGTTTGTGCATTGGATGTGCTTCACCTTTTAACATAACCCTAATATACGGAACTTTTTTTAATTTACCAAATTTAGCCAAGCGCTTCGTTTATAGAATTTAGATACGCCATTTTGGATTGAAGACCTGTAAATCTTTCGTGAAGTTGTCCATTCTTTTCAACAATTATTGTCGGAACTGATGTTACTCTGTATCGTTCTACCTCAGTCACTTCATTGTCCACATCATACTCCTCAAACTTTACATTTGGGTATTTGGTTTTTATTTCGTTCATTACAGGTATTAACATTCTACAAGGACCACACCATTCAGCGCTAAATTTTTTGACCGTTACCATATTTTTTATTTTTTTTAGATTTAAGTATTTTTATTAATTTGTGTTGTCTAATTTCTTTAATTTTCTTTTCTAACCAGCTTTCATTTTCATTGACTCTATTTAATTTTTTTTGTAATTTGTGTAATTTTTTAGCTACTTTTGCAGTGTCAATTTTTTTTTCGCTCATAAAATTGTTTTTTTATATTAGTGTTTCCATTTACATATTTCGGCTCATATGGGCAATGGCGACAACGATTGCCACAACAATACCCTCGTTTAATATGGTAGATAGGGGTAAAGACCACCTTATCATTTTCCAAATAATATAATTCATTTTCATATTTACTATTTAATTTCACAAGCACCCCCTGTACAAGCTAATTCTCCACTTAAGTCTGTATTATCCTGTAACTCAATAACCTCACTTAAATCTATCTCATGTAGGGTTTTCATTAATTCATCATACTTTTCTTTTGTACAATCTTCAAATGGCGCCTGAATGTAGGTGCCACCATCATAAGGTAATACTGATAGTCCATTGTAATATTCTTTGTTTTCCCACATCCACTCACCAACGGCTTTCCACTCATGCTCTCTTATTGAAATTGTAGCGGAAACGTTGTGTGTATTGTTTCCACTTCTGTGACCGGGTTTAATCCATTCACTATGTACTTTTTTTACTCTCTCAAGTAATTGTATTGGTGATTCGGTACGAAATATAGAACCTTCCGGTGCTTTTTGTGGAATACCGATTACTGCCGTATCATGTGGTCTAAAATATTCATCCTCTACCAATTTAGTATGATTTAGATTAAGGTATTGATATATACTTTCGTTTTTACCAACCCTTACTCTGCGAATGTAATAATCATTATGCCAAGCGTGGATACCAGATGATGTACCTAAAGTCAAAGATGTTGTTCCTGCAGGTTTTACGGTTGTACATCTGGCGGCCTGATTGACCCCAATTATATCAGCAACACGTATGTTTTCCTCTTTTACAGCTTTAGATGCTTCTTTCATATTGAATTTTAATACTGCACCACTTCCAATTCCTGTCATGCTTACACCAATGAGTGCATCTTTTTCAGTTGTTCTTTGCCAAATGGGTCTTAGGTAATGGAAATCGGTATAGCCTGCCTGTAATGTTCCGATAAATGATGCCGCCTTAACTCTTGCATTCAAATCATCCTGGTCCATAACATCACTTACATTTACTTCACATAGATTACAAAATTGAAAAGGTCTCAATGCAATCTCACAACAAGGATTAGTTCCCCAATCTTTATCATTTGATAAGTAGATACCCGGTTCACCGGCTCCACTTGCTTCTATACGTTTCCACAAATCCATAAAATACTCTTTTGTGATTTTGTGTCTCATTAGGACTGCAGAATTATTTGCTCTACCTCTTTGTGGATGTTTCTCCCACCATGCACCACTTTTACAACTTATCATTTCTTCATCGGTTGCAGAGAACAAACAAATTAATGCTGCTCTACGAATACCACCGGCTAATACTGCATCTGCAATATGGCAAACCATATCATGCACTTCAATAGGTGTCAATTTATCTGCATCATTTTTTGCATCTAATATACCTTCTAATTTTATTAAGCACTCTTTGAGAGGTTGAGGACCTGGTGCTTTACCGCCGGAAGTTACAAGTCTTGCACCCTTTGCACGAATATCTCTGAAATCAAATACCGGTTTACTTCCACCAAAAAAGTATGCTTTGATTAAAACTGAAATCGCATCTGCCCAGCCCTCAATAGAATCACCAATAAGAAATCTTCTTGTCTTATCAGCATTTGGTTTTCTGATTTCAGGTAATTGTTCTACATGATGTTTTTGTACTGAATATCCTACGCCCGTCCCACCTAATAGTAGAAACATAATTTCTGCAAATACTCTATAATCATCAATCGGTGCAAAAGCACAATTGTAAATTCTATTTGGACTTATTTCAATTGGTTTACCTGCGAATTGCATAGAACGCATAGAAGGTAAAACTTTTTTATCAAATACAAATTTATAATTTTCTTTAATTTCTTTTTTTAGATTAGGATATTTTTTTATATGCATTTCCATATTACGGGTAACTAATTCCGTCCATGTTTCTCTTCTTTTCAAATCTGGCCTGTACTTTGCGTACTTCATATAGACCGTAACGTCCGATAAAATTCTTTGTGAAATATCCATTTTTTGTAAATTTTGTATTTTTTAATGTTGGTATTTTTTCTCTGAAAAACCAGAAAATGTAAAGATATATATAAGGTATGTTGGACTATAACCTCATTTTCTTTAGTAAATTTTATAGAATGTTAAAAAATATTTTTCTCCGATTTTTTTTGTTTTAGTATACTTATTATCCCATATTTTCTACATATTTTTTATGTAATAATTTCTTTTCTAAGTTTTCTCCTTCCTTACTATCTTTCACCGCTGCCATACCATCTACTGAAGTGGCTGCAAACACATTCATAATACCATGAAATGTATCAATCTTTGCAGGAAACGTCATACCATCGGGTCCAAAACGATTCTTAACTATGTGAACACGACCTGTATTTGATAGTTTATCTTTGGTTTTTCTACTTACACTCATAATAAAGTCCGCTGTTTGAACTTTCTTATAGGAATCACCTACCGAGTCCGCTTGAATAACTTCGTGTTCAATTGCTGCTCTATTTGTTTGTGTTGCTGTCCAAATCGGAATTCCCGTCTCACCACTCAGTCCTCTTAATTCTTCGTAGATACCACCCAACTCTGCGTATAATCCATCATTAGCTCTATTTGCCGATTTAAGAAGGTCAGCGTAATCAATAATAATTAATTGTGGATTAAAACCACTTGCTCTCACTTTATCAATATGTGCTGATAGGGTTTTTGCCGATGCAAATTGTGGTGGATAGTATTTAATCTTTACTCTACCTGGCGTTTGTTTTACTTTACGAACAATATCATCTTTTTTTACCTTTTGGTCGGCAGTTGTAATATTAGTTAGAATCGTAATATATCTTTGCCCTACATAATTTTCAGATAATTCCAAAGTGTAATGTAAAACATTTGCACCCCTTTGTAATGCTGAACATGCTATTTTGGATAAGAACCAACTTTTACCTATACCAGAGGGTGCCATTACTACACCTAATTCGCCTGGTCCTAAACCACCATCCATTAATTCATCAATCACATCCCAACCTGTAGAAACGGAATTTCTTTTTACATCATCCAATATACTTTCAAAATCCTCTACAAAATCCAAACCCAAATCATTCTCAACACCTACTTTAGATGCTGCGGTCATTGTATCAATAATCTTATCGTATTGACCGGATTTTAAAAGGTCTACTGATTTTAATAGTGCCTCTTTTACTTTTTGATTTTTTGCAAAAGTAAGGTATTCATTCTTTACATAAGGTAAATCATTTGCTCCTATTAGCAAATAAACGGACTTTAATTGTTCAACTACAGTCTGTTTGAGTAATTTATCTTCAATATCACCAACTTTTATTTTGAAAACCTCCATTGTGGGTGTACCACGATACTTATCAAAATAAGTTTGTGTCTCATTTACAATCCATTGATTTGCTTGAGATTCAAAAAAGTTAGGTTTAGTAATTTCGTTTACCTGTTCTAAAAACTTAACGTCTGTGATTAGTGAAGCAACAACTTTAGATTGATACGATTGACCATATTTTACCAATGTATCTACTGCTTCCATTATTTTCTTTGTTTTTCTTTAAGTTTTTTTCTTTTAAGTTGCTTTTCTGCAATTGTTTCGGATTTTTTTTCTTCTTCAACTTCTTGCTTTTCTGTTTTTACATCTCTAAATTTTTCTTTCCATTCCGATTTAGAAGTATATTTCCATGTAAGACCAACCAATTGTTTAGCCTGACTGTCTTCAACTCTAATAATTGTGCCTGTTTTTTCGTTTTTAATACATTTCATAATTTTAAAATTTTGCTATATGACCAAATGTTGATTGTAACCAATCATTAATATCTTTAAATGAATCTACAACACCAGCTTTTAATCCAACTTTAAGAAAACCTTGCTTGTCAAACTTTGGTGTCACTTCATCATATCTATCCATAATTTTCATACGAAGATTACCACTAAACTCTGGCTCTGCCAACTGCATTAATTTACGATTTCTTTCGCAAATTTCCAAATTACTTTCAAATAATTCGTGTGCTTTAATTTTCTTATCCAATCCTTTTACATATTCCAACATACTTTCTGTTGAGTGATAAGTTTCCTCTGCAAGAATTGGAAATGCTTTAATAATTGATTTAATACCTAAACCATTTACACCACTAATGTTATCCGATTTATCACCATCAATCATACGAAAATTAATAAAGTTATGTGGGTGAATACCAAATTCTTCCAAAACTACTTCTGGTGTATATACTTTCTTTTTAGAGGGTGAATATACTGAAACATCTTTATTTACCAATTGTAAAAAATCCTTATCAGAGGACATTAATACAACTTTCTCACCATCTTGTCGGAGTTGAGTTGCAATATAACCCATTACGTCATCTGCCTCAATACCATCATATAACATAATAGTAACGGGTAGATATGATAAAAGGTCTGCCAATGCTACCATTTGCCTTCTCATAGAGATTTGTTCATCCTCAGGATTCATATCTCCACCGGTGATAGCACGATTAAGTCGGATTTTGTTTTTAGCTCTATCCGCCTTATATCCTGCGTAAATATTTTGTCTGCTTTTTGCACCACCTTTACCATCAAAAGTTAAGATAACTCTTGTTGGATTAATCATACGGATAGCGTAGCCGATACTTTTAAGTGTACCGACTATGCCTCCTATATGGTCCCCATTATCATTAAGATTTGGTGCGGTGGACCAGGAACGAATGAAGGTATTAAGACCATCAATAATTAGGGTTTTGGAATTTTTGTGTAAAGAACCAAAACTTTTATGTTCCTCATCTATTTGCTTTAGTATATCTAAATACTTTTTATTAATCTGACTCATTTGCTACATCCGTTGTTTCATCAACTTCCTCTGAAGCGGAATTTTTGTATTGTAATATGCAAACCTCACATATCTTACGATAAATTTGGTCTTTTATATCTTCGTTTTTAAGAATTTCTGAAAAATCTTTTGATTGAAATTTAATTACTTCACCTGTTTCTGTATCAATATATTCATACCATGCCCCTGATTGCTTTACAAGCTTATTATCTTTCATTACACCCAACCAACTTCCATAGTTGTCAATTCCTCTATCAAAGAAAATAGAGAAATCTGCGTGTCTTAAAGGCGGTCCTAAACGATTTTTTACAACTTGTGCTCTAACTTTAATACCAACAATTCTATCTGCAATCTTTAATTGCCCCATAGACTTAAGACGTAATCTTACAGAGGAATGAAATGCTAATGCTTTTCCACCCGATGTTGTCCAAGGGTCACTAAATGCCATTGCGTTCATTTTCTGACGAAGTTGATTAGTAAATACTAAACAAATGTTTTGTCTACCAATCATATTCGTAATCTTACGCATTGCTTTTGAAATAATAATTGCCTTATCAGTAGCGTAACCATCTTTATCATAATCGGCTTCTAATTCTTTCTTTGTAGATGCTGCTGCAACAGAGTCAACTACAATACTTACCAATCGGGTCTTATCAGAAGTCCTAATCTTTTCAATAATAGTTTCACAAGCTTCAAAAATACCTTCGACCGTATCTACCGAAACATACAATAATTTAGAAATATCAACACCGATTGCTTCCAAAAATTCCCTATTAACGGCAGTTTCTGTATCAATCAATACGGCTACTCCACCTTTCTTTTGTGTTTCAGCTAACAGATGGGCAGAGAGCAGAGATTTTCCACTCTGCTCTAAACCCGTAATTTCTGCTATACGGCCAACAGGCAAACCACCATAAGGTCTATTAGAGATTGCTACATCCAAAAGAGCGTTACCTGTCGATAACCAATCTTTTACGTTAGTTGGAGCATCACCCCCACCATCCGTAAGAAAGTATGCAATTCTACCATCCTTATTTTGTTTGTTTAATGAATCGGCAAGAATACTTGCCAAGTCCTCCTGTACTTTAGCCATAATTGTAACTTATTAGTTGTTAAATAAATCATCGAATGCCGATGCTACATCATCTGCTTTTTTAGCAGGTGCTTCTTTTTGCCAAGGAAGGTCACCAAATTCTTGTGTACCACCCATATCAACTGATACCTCAGATTGCTTTTTAGCAACTGATTGGGTTTTTGGTTTTGGTGCTTCTAATTCCTCAACAATTTCATCCTCTGATGCTGCTGCACCTGGATTCAACCAATTTTCCAATACTGATTTTAGTTCTGCGTAAGATAACTCCTGATACAATTCAGTAATGTTCTTTTGATTTTCCAACAATTGTTTTACAATAGCTGGGTCATCTGAAAGTTTTGTTTGAGTTGGTTTAATACGGATTGCAGTTGTTGGATATGCTGCATTTGATTCTTCGGCAGATGTTACATCCAATACGATATCTCTACCGGTCATAGGGTCTGTAATATCTCCGTAGTCAGGATCAGCGATATATCCTAAAATGTCCTGATAAACTGTCTTTCCAAATCCCCAAAACTTAACACCGTCGTTTTCTTTACCTCTTACGATAACTGGTACGAAAGTTCTCAATTTTGGTTCCATCTTTTTACCTGCTTTCCAATCATCAGTATCACCTGTCCTTTTGAGTTTTTCTGCAAACTCAACAATCGGGTCAGGTCTACCAAATGACATTGGTGACAAGTAAGTCTTGTTGTTGATGTTGTAATGGAAATAGAGTTCGATAAACGGAATGTCCTTATTAAATTTGTAAGGAACGATACGAATTAACGATTTTCCGTTTGCTGGCTTCCAAATGGAGTCAGACTTTTTTGTGTTGCTTTGCAAAGAGTTAAATCTCTTTAGCGCCAATGAAATGTCCATTGTTTTTAGATTTTAAGGTTTAAAAAATTGTTTAAAGTTTAAGGTTTAAGTAGCTACTACCTACATAACTAAATATAACCTTTTTGGCTTTTTACATAGTAAATATACGACTTTTTTTTGAATATACCAAATTTATTTTGCCCATTTTTCTCTTTGTACCATTTGAGCTATTATACCATAAACAGATAGGTCTTGATAAGTATCCTGTATAGATTCTCCTACTTCATCGGGCTGACCTAATACAACCATTTGTTTTAATCTTTGTACTTTATCATTGATTCTAAACCAAAGACCTGTTAAGGATAATTTGATATCCTCTTTTGTTTTTAACG
>Ga0194133_10008527_pt1 | contig 11938 bp, 13 predicted proteins | sample TA2KigOf40mmetaG_FD_155448 | JGI IMG/M metagenome (GOLD analysis project Ga0194133, IMG submission 155448) | Freshwater microbial communities from Lake Tanganyika, Tanzania - TA2015055 Kigoma Offshore 40m | ecosystem: Environmental > Aquatic > Freshwater > Lake | place: Tanzania: Lake...
AAATTATTCTAAAACTTTCTTAAAGACCTTCCAATTCACTTTCCGAAACTTCATCAATTTCAGCGTCAAAATCACTATCACTATCATTCATATTTTCTACCATATAAGTTTTCTTAATATTCTTTGCTTCTAAATAAGCTAAAATCGCATTTTTTTTTGCTTGTTTCGCCTTATTCCTTGCTTCCTTATATAATTCAAAATAAACTTGGTTAGGTTTTTTTAATGTAATAGAGAGATCATTTTTGTCTAAATTTAAATCCATATTCTCAATTTCTTTTAATTCTTCATCGTTTTCCTGAATATCTTCTGTCAAATCTTCAAAATTTATGTCAAAATCCATTTTATTTTCGTTTTCATTTCTATGTTCATTTTTATTTTCATTTTCAATTATATCTAATGTATCAAATTTTTCTAAAGTATCCAAAACAATATCATTTTTTTCTTCTTGTATATCTATCATTTCGTCGATTGCTGGTATAACAAGTGCTTCTTTATTATCCAAAATAAGATCCTTACTAACTAAATTTTCCATTTCTGATAAAATGGATGATTCAGATTTATCTGGTGATATTTTTGTTTCTAAATGTTTATTGCCGTTTTTATTCGTTTTTATTAAACATTCTTCAAAAATAGGTTCATTATCTAGAACCATTATTTGTTTTATTTCTATTTCGATCTGAAAATTTCTAGATGTGAATTTTATACCTTGTATAACTAAAATTGACATTATATCAGTTTCAGGTTTAATATCATCCATGTTGAGAATACACTCTTTTTCATTATAAATTTTGACAAGAGGCAATTCATCCTTGTTATTTTTAACATTAGTTCTTAATAAATAATATTTTCCTGATTTGTAAACACGTATTAATGGATTAAATGCTGTTTCAATGTCAGTTTCTTCAAGATTTCCCTGAAACCATGCTTCTTTTTTTTCATAAATTAATTTATGACATTTTGTTTCTAAATTTTCAAACCAATTTATGAGGGTTTCTGAATTTTTATCAAACATTAAATCACAATAATATTTTTTCCCAGATTTTACAAAACCTTGTTTAGTTAAACTTTTAGAAGTCTGAATATATAGTGGTTTACCTCCGTATTCAATTTTTGTAAAGTAAGCACCACCTTGAATACCGAAAGGATGGGCTAAAGAAAGTTTTGAAAAATCGAATGATTCATTAGGTTCAATAATAGTATCCATATTACTCAAAATAAAGAAAATTAAAAGAATATTAACACGCAAAAATTTAATATTAATTGTCTAATAATTAATTATGAAAGATTCATTTGTACAACAATGTCTTGATATTTTAAAAAGAGACGATATAAAAAATGAATTTAAGATGTTATTAAAACCTATTATTGATTTTATTTTATATGAAATAAATCCATATATTTATATAACTGTAGCGCTCGTTTTTTTGATATTTATAATGATATTGGCTATTTTAATAATTTTAATTTTGATAATAAGAAATAAACAATTTGTAAATAAATTAATTTAATATATGTTGCGGATAAAATTTAGGCAATTAAGTAAATTTTATTCTTTACAATTTATATAATGCCCAGACATAGTCGTAGACATAGAAGTCAGAACCGCAAAATGAGAGGAGGATCTTATAGTTCTGCCACAACATATGGACAATATGTAAATGGAACAGGTAATTCTCAATGGGACAGAACAATGGACCAAAGTGGAGCATATGGTAAAATGCCAGGTAATACTATTATTGGTGCTCAAGGTCAAAACACTATACCACCATCATATATGCCAACTGGAGAACAATTGGGATTAGTGCAAAAGGCAGGTAAAAGAGGTAGAAAAGGTGGATTTTTACGCGAAGCCATAGTTCCTTTTAGTCTATTGGCCATGCAACAAAGTTACAGACGTGGTAAACGTGGTGGCAAAACAAAAAAAAATAAAGGTGGATTTGTTGGTGAAGTTGTTAACCAAGCAGTAGTTCCTTTAGCTCTTTTGGCTATGCAACAAAGTTATGGTCGCAAAAGAAAAGGTAATAAAACTCGCAAACATCATTAAGTTATATATTTATTATTTAAGTTTATTAGATTTAATTTATATAATAAAGTAAATTAATGAGTAACAATAGTTTTGAAAATCAAATAAAACAATGGGTTCAATTGGACAATCAAATTAAGGAAATAAACGACCAAGTAAAGAATTTAAGAGAGAAGAGAAATATATTGGAAAAAAATATTACAACTTATGCTTACTCAAACAATCTCTCTAATTCTACCATTCAAACAGGAAATAATAAATTAAAATTTGTAAATACAAGAGTTCCGGAACCATTAACGTTTAAATATTTAGAAAAGTCTTTGAGTGAAATTATTAAAAATGAAAATCAAGTAAAAGCAATATTAGAACATATTAAACAAAAGAGAGAAATAAAAGTAGTTCCTGAAATTAAGCGCTTTTCCAATAATTAATTTATATAACAATATTTTATATGAGCGAATTAAGTTATATTGGTGGAGATGAATTAGTATTTAATAATGATGTAAAAGAAGGTATTCATTCAGGCGGTTTTAGTGTTAAATCGATTATGATGAAAGCAGGTATGTCTCCTATTATGACAATAAATACACCTGATAAGCATATTGGTGGCAGTTCAGATAAAGTATCTGATTTATTTAACGACCTTGTTGTCCCAAATTGGACATTGTCATATAATAATCGAATAATTGGTGGAAAATATAAGGAACCTCAGCATAATGAAAGCGATAGTGATGATGAAGTTATAAATGATGATTTACATGAAAGATTACTTGACCTTGTTAAACAACATAATGTAAATAGTAAAGTGTTAAAAAAGAAAGTCACGAGGAAAAATAAAAAACATATAACAAAAAAGGGAGGAACAAAAAGAAATAAGTAAATGGTATAATTATTTATATTATAGTATTGGTTTAATATAAATAAATGTTTTTTTGTACTTATGAACATTATGACGATACACAACCGATTTATTATGATACCAATAATAACGGTAATATCAATGAAGTGAGTGAATGTTTTATCTGTTTTGACATAGAAATATCTAACGAAACAACCCCTATTACATTAAAAAAACAAACAATTTATTTTAAAACTTGCTCATGTGATTGTTTTGTACATAAGATTTGTTTACAACAATGGTTCGACAAAAATAATACTTGTCCAATATGCAGAATAATTGTTAGAAAAAAAAATACAATATTCTTTATTATTAATGACTATATATTAAATAGAATTTGTACATATATTTATATTATAAATCTATTTAAAACATTTATAAAAATGTTTTCATCTTTATTTATGTTTTCATCTTTATTTATGTTTTGTATATTTATTGAATATTATTTTACACATTATTTATTTTTTCATAAAAATTATTTTTTTTATAAATTAAATAATTATAATGACACTTTATGGAATTAAATTTCGCTCCATGTATTGTGGTTAAATGGTGAAACTAATATTTCATCCAAATTATTCTTTAAAGCATCTACACGTTTTTGAAATAGTATTTCTTCAGTTGTTTGTGGATAAGGAGAACTTGTTTTCATTAATTCTTCCTCCTCTTGATCAATTTTAGGCTTATTACCATAACAGTTTACACCATATTTAATATTAGGATTTGCCATGTATCCGCCATTAATACCTGGTCTACCGCAGTCATTTTCATGACCTTTTATTTTTTGTAAATTGTTATATGTATTTTGTTGTGTCGGAAATAATGCTAATTGATTAGCAGACCAACCATAATTACACCATTCCGCACCATTATTATATGCTTTTTCAATCTGATCGTATGTTGCTAATTCGGCGCCATAAGCAGCACATAAAGCTTTTGCGTTATCATAACTATAATAATTACCTGGAATATTAAAAACTTGTTTTCTGAATTTTATCTCTGGAACAGGTGAAGGTTGATAAGCGCTTTGATCAACAACTATATCGACTGTAGTTTTAGGTGTAAATAATCCCTGAATGTAAGCAGTTACATTTATACTAAAAAAATATTGAAAGGCATTTACTAAAATTAAAATTACTAAAATAACAACAATTATTATGCCAAATATTTTACCTCCTGAATTAGAACTTTCACTTCCTAAATTTCCATCTCCTAAAGATGATGAAAAAGCATAATATGCTACAATAATTAATATTATTATTATGAAAACTGATGGATTCATTATAAAATTATTAAGATTATTATACATATTTACTGGATCAGTTGTTGTTGTCGTATTTACTACTTCCATCTATATTATATAAATAGTTAAAAAATTAATACTCAAATTATTTATATTTTATACTGTTTTCTTTCTATAAAATAATACATATGCTTTTGGTGATATAATAGAATCAACTGAACTGACTTCAGATACGGATGTATCATTATAATTATACCATTTTCCATTAGCATTTTTTACGTAACATGTATAGTGACCTCCCATTGTTGAGCCACTATGGTTACATACACCATATAATTCATATTTATAAATTTCTTTTTTATACCCTATTACATATTGTGATAAATCCAATTCATCTATTGGAAAGTTTATATAGGATTGATTTTTTTGTGATCTATTATTAAATCTCTTTAAATCAATTGCCAAAATATTAGGAAATGACCAGAATAATATGCGTTTTTTTATGTTTACATATTCATTTGTGCTTTCATCTTTATAATTTTCAATAATTTCTCCATCAACATAATGATCAAAACAATCAATTAATGATGGTTGTTTATTATTATGTGGTATAGGCAAATCAACCATAAAAAATGGCTCTGGAGTTATGCTTAAAACTTTACCGTTATCAGTTCTAGAAATTTCAGAAACATGAACAGCATAAAATAAATTCCAAATTTCTGAATAGTCTTTTGAATATTTATTTTTTACCATTTCAAAACATTTAATAGCTAATTCATCCTTTTCATTTTCAGGATTACCTGAAATTGTCATTTTAACACCTCTCGAAAGTGATGTATGAAAACAATCAATTAAAAAAAGTAAAAATTCAGAAACATCATTTTGTGAGTATCCAGTAAAAATTTCTATATCTTTTAATTTAGCAACTTTTTGGGTCGTTTTAATAAATTTACCTGGAGAGATAATACAATTATCTTTCCATAACATTTTACGTAAATTATCCCATTCAATCATCAAAACTGAATCACATTTATTGTTTAATTTAGATTTATAACTTTCATTATCTAAAAAATGATTTAATTCATAAGTATGAGATAAAATCTGGATACATGAATTTATAAAGCATGTATTTCCTAAATTTGCTAATCCACTTAAACCTCTATTTTGAAACCTTGTTATGTCCATATTAATTAATAATAATTGATATAATGTATTTAAACATATTTATTAATATATATTAATACATGAATAATAATTTAGGAACATCTAGGATAACGAATGAACAATTGTTGTTGATAAATATTTTGAATAATATGTACAATGAGAATCTTAGACAAATTAATTCAATAACAGATACGTTAAATAATTTTGTTGATAATAACAATCAAATAAGAAATTTATTGATTCAATTGTTAAATTCAAATCAAAATAATATCAATGAAAATAATATTAATCAAAATATTATTAATCAAAATAATAGTGTCGGTAATAGACGAAATAGAAATATTGATAGGAGATATTTAAACGATAATAATATTGGTTATAATAGTTTTTATATATTAAGAGAACCATATCCAGTAAATAATCTATTTGACAATACAATATATTCTCAAATATCTGGAATAAATAGACCAACTGGAAACTATATTAACAGAGAAAGTAGAAGTAATCGAAATAATACGTTCAATAGAATATTGCAAAGTTTTTTACAACCAGTTGAAATTTATCCAACCCAGTCTCAAATTGAATCCGCTACTAGACGCGTTAGATATGGTGATATTGTAAGACCAATTAATTCACAGTGTCCAATAACGATGGAAAATTTTAATGATAATGATATGGTTACGAGAATTAGATACTGTGGGCATATTTTTAATACAGAAAATTTAAATAATTGGTTCAGGTCTAATTGCCGTTGTCCAGTTTGTAGATATGATATTAGAGAATATAATTCAAATGCTTCTACAGAGTTTTTTAGTCAACAAGAAAGTAATTTTCCAATAAGACAAGAACCAGCAACTAGAACTACTACTATACCTACGAATGATTCTTCTGGTAATACCTTAGAGAGAAGTACAAGTTTTAACCAAAATAATTACAATTTGTTTGATAACAATACTATTAGACTAAGAGATATATCAGGAAATACAGTAGATATTACAAATGAAATATTAAATTCGTACATTCTTAATGCTTTCAATAGATTAGATAATCAGCAATAAATTATATAAATAGAATATAAAGATTCATAATTATATTCATTTAATTATGAATAAAAAATTTAATAAAGAAAACGATAATCAAAATAAAGTACAAAAAATAGAAATTAATGAAAATATATTAGAAAATATATCTAAAGGAAAAATTTTAAAAAAATTAATTAAAAATTTACATACATATTCAGAAAAGTTCGTTTCAATATTTATTCATGTTACTATAACTTCATTAAAAATTTCAGGGGTTTATCTTTTATGGATATGTTTACATTATTTTTCTGCTCATCTATATATTTCTTTTTGTGTGCCAAATACAGTTGTAGGGTTTATAATGTCACCATTTATGATAACGACACCACATTGTCAAGGTTTAAGGTGGGTGGTATATAGCGCATCAAATATTATTAATAATATGTGGATACTTATAGGTGCGTGGATATACTCGATGATATGGATTATTGAAAGAAATATACCTACTAATAGCAGTGAATAATAATATAATTATAAATGATTTAAAGATAACACACTTATAAAAGTATAGTAAGATGAATACATATTCAAGAGCAGGTTTTAAATGGACTATTAATGAAACTCTTTCACTTCAGAGAGAATTTGAATTGTTGGGTTGGGATATTGAACAGATTGCCACTAAGCATAAGCGAAGTCCTCATGCTATTATGTTTAAACTTGATAGTGAAGGTCTTGCTGATTATAATGTTTTGTATAGTAATTATTATCACTTAAATTCAACTACTCCTGTTTCTAGGAGTAAAACAACTACAAAAACAAATACAACTACATCAACAGCAGATTTACGGTCTGAATTTGTTGATGATTTTATTTCTGTAGTTTCAGAAGATGATGACGATGATGATGATGAAGAATATTTGTGTGACGAATCAGATGATGACGATGATGACGAATATTTTTGTGATGAATCAGATGAATACGATAATGAATTAGCAAATATTTCTCAACGTGTTGAAAGATTGGAAGAAAGTGTTTCTGTTATTAAAAATATGATGAATAATATGATGAATAATATGATCACTTCTTTTACGTCTAATGGACAAACTCCAAGCAAAACTACATATAGTGTTGGCTGTTTTTCTTAGATGAATTCTATAATACAATTTTTCAATGAAAATTAAATAAAAAATTATTTTATTGATAATTTTTTATTTCTCATTTAACTAAAATACTTATTTTTTTTGTAAGAATAATTTTTTAACTTTTTTACTCTTTCTCATTTTTTTCGTTTTACCACCCCAAAATTTATACCATGATTTTTTTGGCTTAATATCATCTTGTTGTTTCATTTGATAAACTTCATCCGGTTCAAATCCAACATACCCTTTTGCTTGATTTTCTTCTTTAAGTGCTGCCTGAAAATTTAAATCAACTTGCTTACAATATCGTGACGTATTTTTTGTTCCAAATCTTCCTTTTGGACAACATAACTCATAATTCGCATGTAACGCTTCGGAACCCTTTATAGACATTAATTTATTAGAATCACATTTATCAGATGGAACTACATAAGAATTTTTATTGAAAAAAAAACCACCTTTTTTTATTTTTCGTGAATACCTTTTCATATACAATATTATTATATAATTATTTTTTTTCAAAGAATTTTGTTAAACTTTGATTGCCTGCTTTTTCATTATTTGTTTCTCTCAAATATTCATCAAATAATAATGCTTTAATTTCTTTACAACGAAATTCTTCTAGTTTTTCTTCAAATTTATCATTATCATCAATGTATTTTTGTTTTAGGGCTTCAACATCTTTTTTATACTTTAAAATTTTTGGTCTTTTACCTTGCATTAACCAGATTTTTTCTAAAACTAACGCAAACAATTGTTGAACTGGTTTCATAATTTGATTAGTAATATAAAACGAATAATCAATTTTCAATTTATTTTCCAAAATGAATGATGGTGTCTCAATTTTATTTCCTTGTAAAACTTTTTTACCAGGAACAACTATATATGCAAAAGGAATTCTGTCGCCAGGTCCAGGTTTATTTCCGGGATCTCTTGCTGTAATTCTATCTGCTAATACTTTATGTGCGATACCTTGTGGATTTTTATACCCAGAACGCAATGATTTTGTGATAACTAACTTATCAATCGGATATTTTTCATCAACTACATTTTGTAGACAGGACCTAAGAAATGATACCGCGTCAGGTATACTTTGTTTTTTCATAAGGATATCAATAATGCCTCCATAAACGTCTTTTACAATTGGAGCGTTATCACGACGTTTCAAGACAATACCCATTTCTTTTCGCTTACATTTATTTATATCTGTTTCATAAAGCATTCCTACATATCTTTTTTTTGATAATAAACAGAATGGCATAAATGTTTTTTCATACTCAAAATCGTGTGGACCTTTTAAAAACTTTGCTGCTATTTCACCTGCTTTTTGTGCTAATTCAATTGTAATTTCTAGAGCATCTTTCCCTCTGATTGGTTGGCCGTCTGGTGTTTGTAAATTAAATGTATAAAATACACTATCTGTATCGCCGTATATATATTCAGCATTTGTTAAAACTAGTCCATGACGTTTCGTTTCACAAATTTTATTTCCATAACATTCTTCAATTATTCGCTTGCCATATGTCAAAAGCTTTCTACCCATAGCAGTTGTACACGCAGCAATATCTTTTTCATAAAATGAGCTGGTTTTAGCGCCACACCCCCCATATAACGAATTCGCAGTAACCTTATAAGCAAGTTGACGTTGGTCTAATACATTTTTCATAAATTCATCTGTCTGATTCGGAATCATTTTTCTAGTATCCTTTCTTGCTTTCAAAAGTTTCTTAAGAATAGCTGGCATAATGGCTGATTCACCATCAGCAAACTGAGCAAATCTACAAACTTTATGACCACATTTTATTTTTTCAGCTGCGGCTTTAGGATGTTTTCTAAAATATCTATAGGTGTCATAAGAGACATCCACATATTCATATCCTGGTAAATTATCATATATATAATTTCCAGATCCATCAGGATCTTTTTCTCCATATTCTTCAATAAGGTTCCCTGCTAAGTCATATTCTCTTGTCCATACCTTACTATCGTGTGATAAATTTTCACTAATCATAGAGCTTGGATAAAGCGAAGCATAATCGTTACAAGCAACAGGATTATCAAGATATAAATCGCATTTTGGTGGTAAAACGATGGCGCCTTCATAACCTTCATCAGCATCTCCTTTTTCTATTACTGGAATTAATGTGCGAATTTCACGACACTCTTTCGCAATTAGACTTTGTAATTTAATTCCTTGACCACGCATAACTAAGAAATTTATAGGCACACTACAAATCTTTGCCATCTCAATAAATCCTGTTAATATATCTGACTTATTAAATAAATAATGAACTAAGTTACAATCCTGAACGCAGTATTTTGCTATGACAGACCTGTCATCAGCAGTTCCATTTGTCATTCTAAAAATATCCTTTGGTGTTACGTCATCTTTTGCTAAACACCAACGAATTTTTTTGTTAAAATCAGGATTTACTATGCTATTAATTTTGAATTGATTTATATCTTTATTTATTTCTGTTACGATAAATTTAGAACCGTCGTCGTAATAATCCACAGAATGTCCTATTTCTTCAATATGAATATAACTACCAACTAATAATCCAGTTAAATTGCTAGTTGAAATTATAGAGCATTTTTCATGTTCATTATTTTCTATTTTTTTTATATAATCACCTATAAAATTACCAGCAACATAATCTAATTTATAACTGGTTAAATTTTCGGTTCTCCTGTAAAAGTTATATAAATCAACCTGTAGTCTACCATTCATTTTAATAAATCTTAGATCGTGTTGACCACTTGCGATTTGAATACTACTTTCTTCAATCTTCCATTTTCCTGAAATTTTATCTTTTGTACCACATATTTCCTCTTTATTTCTCGATAGTTTGAGAAATTCTTCTACACAATTATTTTCTTCAGCACGCCTAAACATGAACTCATAATCAAACCCAAATATATTATAACCAATAATAATATCAGGGTTTTCTCTCTGAACCAACTGTTGCCAAGCTAAAAGCACTTCTTCTTCTGTTGAATATGTTTCTACTTCAGAATTATCCATTGGTATTTCCGAACACGAATTTAAAACGATACAATGGTTAAAATGTGGGTCTTTATTTCCATAGTTCATAAATGTAGATCCTATAAATGTAACCTTGTCACCTTCTAACTTTGGGAAAATCGAATTAAGCGTTAAATTTAACTCTGTTAATTTGCCTTCACGCTCATATTTTTTATCCAATAAAACATCAACTATTGTTGCTTTTTTATCAGCATATTCTTTTACAAATTTATTGTAAACTTTATATGCGTTTCCTTCTACTTCAGCAATGCTATTTTCGTTGTTGTCATCATTGTCTTCATTACCATTGTCATCTTCATATTTAGTGTCGAATTCTTTTGCTATTCTATCAAATATTGATTCTAATGTATTTGCTTGATTAAATTCTTCAGTTTTTTGAAGACTTCTTACTTTACATTCAAGCCATTTTTCGCACAATTGAATAACTTTTTCTTTTGAATCTGGACGATTTTTAGGATACACTAAATCTATTTCTGACATGGAACCATAACCAAATGCGGTAAGAATTATATTTATTAATACTTTTTTAATAGAATCTTTATCAAAATTTTCTAATCCAATATTTTCAAAATATTCAACAATATTAGTAGCTAACTTTTTATATGTCTTTATTGGTACAGGAAAGTCACCATGACTACTACTAGCCTCAATATCAAAACTCATTATTTTATAAGGAACTCTAGTTTCCTTATCATTTAAAGGTATGATATTTTTTAAATTACCAGTAAAATCATAATGACAATTTACAGTTTTTAATTCATTTTTTCTTTCAATAACTTTTTTCTTTGGAATAGCTATCCAACCAGATGGACTTATATTTTTAATATGAAAGAAACGTAATAAAGGAGGAATATTGGCCTCATACAATTTAATATCCGTATCAAAATAACTATATCCATTTTTAAATAGTATATGACCAGATTGATAATCAGAATACCACAAATTTTTTGCTTTATTAAATGCGTTTAAGTTTGCGAATTCAATAAATATAAATTTATGTTCTTTCTTATTATCAAAACCGTATAATTTTTTTCTTTTTACAAGTTTTGAATCGGTAATGGAATTTGTATAATACTTACCTATTTTTTCTTTTAAATGTGTAATGAATTTTTCTTTCATATCAATTGTCCATTTGTCATTTACCATAAGATAGAAGAATGGTTTAAAACCTTCTACATTTACAGAATATGTTTTTCCATATTCATCTACACCAAACATTTGAATCATAAACGCATTAGTATCTCTGTAAATATTTTCTTCGTCATTATCTCTTGATGAATCTTGTTGGTTATAAACGTTGAAATCAAAAACTCTGAAGATATGTTCCATTTTATTAATTTAATGATAATGTTAATTTATATTTATTTCCTTTTATAATAATCAATTTTTTAATAAAATAAAAT
>Ga0194133_10008529_pt1 | contig 11936 bp, 3 predicted proteins | sample TA2KigOf40mmetaG_FD_155448 | JGI IMG/M metagenome (GOLD analysis project Ga0194133, IMG submission 155448) | Freshwater microbial communities from Lake Tanganyika, Tanzania - TA2015055 Kigoma Offshore 40m | ecosystem: Environmental > Aquatic > Freshwater > Lake | place: Tanzania: Lake Tanganyika...
CATGCTCTGCGCTGGGACGAGCGCGACGATGGCGAGCGATGGCACTCGGCCGCAACGCCGCGCGGCGATTGCCTCCGTTGCCTCTGCGATCTTCGGGCAAGCTGTTGGTCCCGATCGCGTCATCGACGAGACGCTGACAAGAATCACCGCGCCGCTCGACTTCACGCAGGAGTCGGTTCGGCGCGCGCTCGCGAAGGCGGTGTTTGAGAAGGCCGATGTTGCTGCGGGTTCCGGTACATCATTCGACACGATCGTTTCCAACCCGCTTGCGTCGTGGATCGAGACAACCTTCGGACTTGCAACGGAGTCGGACGGAACCCGTCTGAAGCGCGCTCGCCCGAGGGCGTCTGAGGGTTCAACGGGTGCCTCGCACGATCTTGCCCAGTTGTCCGGCGCACCGCTCGACGTCTGCCAAAGTGCGATTCGCCACATGCTCGAACAGGGAGCTGCCGCTGCGCATCCGACGACAGGTCTCCCAACCTTTGCCTTCCGATTGCACCAGTTCGTGACACGCGGCGACACTGTATGGGCCTCGCTGGAGTCACCGGACCACTGGCATGTCACGCTTCGTGGACAGCAGTTCGTTCCTGGCGACCGATCTCGCATCCTGCTTCCGTTGTGCTTCTGCAAGGACTGCGGGCATCACTACTTCCGCGTCGATCGCGTGACTGTCGACGACACCCAGCGCATCGTCCCGCGTGGACGCTTTGAGCGCACGCAGCTTGAGAACCACGAGTCGGGCTACCTCTTCCAGGCCGAGGATCCTGCTCGCGCATGGCCCGACGACCCTCGCGCCGCTTTCGCCCGGCTTCCCGCCGATTGGAAGGACACAACTGGTGCCGACGACAAGCTCCGGCGCAATCGGAAGGGCGACGAGCCCGAGGTCATGCACCTCGATCCCTCGGGAAATCAGTCGGCTGCAGGCCAGCGCTTCGTCTTCCTTCGCGCACCGTTTCCATTCTGTCCGAACTGCGACAGCGCGTATCCGAAGAAGGAGCGCAATGACCTCTCCAAGCTGCGGACGCTCGGAGTCGACAGCCGTTCGACTGCAACGACGATCCTCGCCCTCAACATTATCCAGAGGCTGAAGACCTCGGATGACCTCGACGACGAGGCGAAGAAGCTTCTCAGCTTCACGGACAACCGCCAAGATGCATCGCTACAGGCCGGACACTTCAATGACTTTGTCGAAGTGAGCCTGGTCCGCTCGGGGCTTGTACGCGCGATGGAGAGGGCAGGCGCAAAGGGGCTTCGGTTCGGCGACCTTGCCCAAGCTGTCTTTGACGCGCTCGCACTTCCGTTCGATCAGTACTCAGCAGACGGTAATGCGCGCTTCGCCAAGAAGCAGAACATCGAGCAAGTGTTCCGAAAGACGCTCGCCTACCGGCTCTACCGAGACCTTCTGCGCGGCTGGCGCGTCTCGTCGCCCAACCTCGAGCAATGCGGCCTTGTCCGTTTCGAGTACGCGTCTCTCGACGAGTTTTGTGCAGCCGATGACGTTTGGAAAGACACTCACCGACTTCTGCGCGAGGCGACCCCCGCGACGCGCTTCGCGATCTGCACCACGCTCCTCGACAGCTTCCGTCGCGAGCTCGCGATCAAGGCAGCAGAGCTGGAACGCGAGTGGGTGGAGCAGACAGTTCGCGAGGCAGACGAGTATCTCCTCGACGATTGGACGCTGGGTGAATCAGTGCTCCGGTCGCATGCTGCGCCGATTGTCTGGCCACGCTCGCTTACCGATGTCGACGACCGCGCTGGTACCGATGACATTCCCGTCTCCGCACAGAGCAAGTTCGGCAATTACCTGCGGCGCTCGAGCACGTTTCGTGGTGGCGCCCCGATGTCCACGCAAGAGACCGACGCAATCATCGAGGACCTCTTCAAGGTCCTCGAGGGCCAGTATCTCGAGGCTGTCCACGAGCCGCGCACGCCGGACGGCCGCAAGGGCTATCGACTGGGCTGCGCGTCGATGATCTGGCTGCCCGGCGACGGTCGCCCCGCTTTCGATTCGCTTCGTCAGGAGCGCGAGTCGACGGAGGGAACGCGTGCGAACGCCTTCTTCACGCAGTTCTACCGAGAGTTCGCCAGCCTTGGCGAGTTCGTGAACGCCCGTGAGCACACCGCGCAGGTTGGCTCCGAAGAGCGGAAGAAGCGCGAGGACGACTTCAAGAAGGCAGAGCTGCCCATTCTCTTCTGTTCGCCGACGATGGAGCTCGGCGTTGACATCTCGCAGCTCAACGTCGTCAACATGCGCAACATGCCGCCGACCCCGGCGAACTACGCCCAGCGCAGTGGTCGTGCCGGTCGCGGAGGCCAGCCCGCTCTTGTCTACACGTACTGCTCTGGTTTCAGCCCGCATGATCAGTACTTCTTCAACAGACCCGACCAGATGGTCGCCGGGAGCGTGCTGCCGCCGCGCATCGAATTGGCAAACGAATCGCTTCTCCGCGCGCATGTCCATGCGATTTGGATCGGCGAGACGGGCGTCGACCTTGGCAAGACTCTTGCCGAGATCCTCGTCGTTTCGGAGTCCGATCTGTCGCTTCCTATCCAGCCCGCGCATCTTGCAAAGCTGCGCAACCACGACGCTGCGACGGCTGCGATCGCCAAGGCGAATCGTCTTGTCGACCTCGTGGGCCCCGAGCTGCGCAAGATGCCGTGGTTCGCTGAGCACTGGATCGAATCGACGGTCGCCCGTGCACCGGAATCCCTCGATGCCGCCTGTGGTCGCTGGCGCGAGCTTTACATCGCCGCCGTCAAACAGCGCATTGAGCAGAACCGACGCATCGGCGACCGCGGCCTCAGCGATCTCGACCATCGAATCGCGAAGAGCCTGCGTCAGCAGGCCGAAGCGCAGATCGACCTTCTCACGAAGCCGCAGGGCTCCGCCGAGGGCGATTTCTATTCGTACCGCTACTTCGCGAGCGAGGGCTTCCTTCCCGGATACAGCTTCCCGCGACTTCCAGTGAGTGCATTCGTTCCAGCGCGCCGTGGGTCGGCGGGCGATCACGAGTACCTGCAGCGCCCGCGGTTCCTTGCGATCAGCGAGTTTGGTCCTGGCGCGATCATCTACCACGAGGGCGCGCGCTATCGCATTCATCGCGCGAACGTCGCTGCCGAGAGTGACGGATCGGGCGTCGCGAAGCGCATCATGAAGACGTGCGGTGAGTGCGGCTATGCGCACAGCGACCGCGACCTCAGCCACATTCAGACTTGCGGTCGCTGCGGCGTACCGCTCGAGGAGCAGTACGAGTACCGGAACCTCGTCCGAATGGAGAATGTGAGCGCCCGTCGTCTCGAGCGCATCACCTCTGACGAAGAGGAGAGGCAGCGCCAGGGCTACGACATCCGTGCCTACTTCGCATTTCCGCAGATCGGCGGGATGCCGAACCGTCGGCGCGCGTCGGCCGCAAGCGACGGCACGCGGATCGTCCGCCTCGAATACGGAGACAGTGCCTCGCTCTGGCGTGTGAACCTCGGCTGGGCCCGCCGCCAGAATTCGACTGAGCACGGCTTCTTTCTCGACATCGCGAAGGGCGAGTGGGTCTCGCGTGACAAGCATGAGGCAGAGCGCGAAGGGATCGCGGAGGCCAACGGCCGATCCGAGCGCGTCGTGCCATTCGTGACCGACACGAAGAACGCTCTGTTGCTCACGCCCGATCTGCCGAGTTTCGCAAACGATGCCGAGGCCCGAGCCTTCATGCCCTCGCTGGACGCCGCCCTCCGCCGTGGCATCCAGCATGTGTTCCAGGTCGAGTCGAGCGAGATCGCTGCTGATGCACTTCCGTCGCGCGAACGCCGCAATCACCTTCTCTTCTACGAGGCAACCGAGGGCGGCGCAGGCGTTCTCCGCCAGCTCGTTGACGATCCATCGGCGTTGGCACGCGTTGCCCGCGCGGCCCTCGAGCTTTGCCACTTCGACCCAGCGACGGGGGAGGACCGAGGACTCTCTCATAAGGACGGATGCGAGGCAGGCTGCTATGACTGCCTTCTCGATTTTGGCAACCAACCTGACCACGCTGTGATCGACCGCAAGGTCATCGAGCCGTACCTGCGGCGGCTCGCGGGCGCGACCGTCGAGCTGACTGATGCGCCTCCGCCTGCAGGTGATCCATGGCACTCGCTCTATTCACTCTGCGACTCCCAACTCGAGCGCCGCTTCCTGGACACCCTCCGGCAGCACGGATTCCGCCGCCCCGACAAGGCTCAGCTCTGGATCCCCGAGCGTTATTCGCGACCCGACTTTTACTATGAGGACGGCTCCATTTGCGTCTTCATCGACGGCCCGCCACACGACTCTCCTGAGAAGGCCGCCGAGGATGAGGCCGTCCGTGCCCGCCTTGCCGCGGATGGTTATGGCGTGCTCGTCTTCCACCACGCGCGCACCGACTGGCTGGCCCTCCTCAGGCAGCACCCGAACGTGTTTGGCAATGGCGCCTCGATCGCCAGTGGAGCCGCATCATGACCACCTTCCTGCCGGGGGCCATCGTTCGCGCGCGTGGTCGCGAATGGGTCGTGCAGCCTGACTCGGCTGCGCCGATCTACTCGCTTCTTCCGCTTGGAAGTACGGCCGACGAGGCGGCCCATCTGCACGCCGGGCTTGAACCCGTCGAGTCAGCCTCCTTCGCGCCCCCCGACCCCACTAGGCCAGGTGATGCGAACTGCTGCCGACTGCTCCGCGACGCCGCGCGCCTCGCAACGCGCCATGCGGCTGGCCCGTACCGCTCCTTCGCGCGACTTGGCTTCGAGCCGCGCCCCTACCAGCTGGTGCCGCTCATCATGGCGCTTCGGCTCGAGCCGGTGCGCCTCTTGATCGCTGACGACGTCGGCATCGGCAAGACGATCGAGGCTCTCCTGGTCGCCCGCGAGCTCTACGACCGTCGCGAGATCAAGGGTTTCAGCGTGCTCTGCCCCCCGCATCTGGCTGAGCAGTGGCAGAAGGAACTCCGTGAGAAGTTCCACATCGACGCCGAGCTCGTTCTCGCCTCAACGACCCAGCAGCTTGAACGACGTCTGACGGGCACTCAGACGATCTTTGAGCGCTTCCCTTTCACCGTCGTCAGTCTCGACTACGTGAAGAGCGAACGGCGCCGTCGCGAGTTTCTGCAGACCTGCCCCGATCTCGTCATCGTCGATGAGGCCCACACTTGTACGCCTTCCGGAGGCATCGGTCGCGTTGCACGACAGATGCGCTTCGAACTCCTCAAGGGACTGGCGGCGAAGTCTGGGCAGCACATGATCATGACTACGGCGACGCCCCACAGTGGAAACGCCGACGCCTACGAGAGCCTCCTCGGACTCCTCGACAAGCGCTTTCTCCCGAACGGCGATTTCGCCCGTGGGATGGGCGATGAGAAGTCCCGAGACCGCGAACTCGCCCGTCGCTTCATCCAGCGCCGTCGCCCCGACATCGTGCATTACCTCGGAGACACGAAGTTTCCCGAGCGCTTCGAGACCACCGAGAAGTACGAACTGAGCCCTGCGATGCAGGCTCTCGTCGAGGACGTCGCCAGCTTCGCTAGCCGCTACCGAACCGCGAAAGCCTCGGTACAGGTGCAGCGCACGCGCGCCTGGGCGATACTCACGCTCTTCCAGGCGATCGCCTCAAGCCCCGCCGCCGCCGCTGCGACGCTGGCGAACCGAGCGGGTGCCGACGACCGCCGCGCCGAATCTGCGGAAGCGGGCCTTTTTGAGAACGCCGCTGAGAGCTTTGAGCGCCCGCTTCTCGATGACTTCATCGACGAGTCCGACGCCTCCGACAGCACGCCCTCCGTGGGGGCCTTCGAACGCGAGGTGGCCGCCGAGGAGGGTCCGGAGGGAATGAATCGGGAGGCGCGCCAGTTCTTCGCCAAGCTTGAACAGCGTGCTGCCGCCATCGCCGCCGAGGACGACACCAAGCTCCTCCGACTCGAGCGATTCCTCAAGAAGCACCTCGCTGATCCGGCCAATGCCGACGGCGGTGTAGTCGTCTTCTGCCGGTTCATCGCCACCGCCGAGTATCTCGCGCGCGAGCTCGCAAAGACGTTTGGCAAGAAGGCGCTAGTCGAGGTGGTCGTCGGTTCGCTTCCCGACAGCGAGCGCAAGGCCCGCATCGAAGCGATGGCCGACACCACCGAACGTGATGGCCGTGCCCGCATCCTCGTTGCTACAGATTGCCTGAGCGAGGGCATCAACCTTCAGGACGCCTTCGACACCGTTGTCCACTACGACTTGTCGTGGAATCCGAACCGCCACGTGCAGCGCGAGGGCCGCGTCGACCGCTTCGGGCAGTCCCGCGAAAGGGTTCACATCGCCTTCTTCCACTCCGATGAAACGGTCTTCGATCCGGTCGTCATGAATGTCCTGCACCGCAAACGCCGTGATATCGCCAGCGAACTTGGCTATCTCGTTTCGGTCCCGGTCTCGCGCGACGCGATCCTCGGCCTCATCCTTGAGCGCGCCGCTGATGCTCGGAAGATTGACCGTACTGGCTTCCTCTTCAGTGCGGCCGATCTCGAGCGCTGCAAGTTGCAGGTCGCCGAGTTCGACCGTGAGTGCACGGAGATGGTCAAGGCCGAAAGGGACCTTCGCTTGCGATTCAGTCAGCATCAGATCTCACCTACTGAAGTCGCTGACGAAGTGAAGCGCGTCCACGACGCGATCGGCGCCGGCCACGAGTCGGTCCGTCGCTTCGTCGTCGAGAGCCTGCGGCGGGCCGGTTTGGTCGTTGAACCGAAGCAGGACCACGCGATCCTGGCAAAGCAGCCCGATGCCATACCTGCCGTGACTGAACTCGTGGACTCTGCACTTTCGCCAAATCGCGAACCGCCGCGCGAGTTCAGGATCCGATTCGACGGCCCTGTGAAGCGTCACTCCTACGTGACCCGCTCGCACCCGCTCGTCGAGAGTCTTGCGAGCCACGTCCTCCAGTCGGCGCTCGACCCCAAGCTCTCCGAAGGCGGGGGGGCGCGCGGTCCGATCGCCACCCGTTGCGGCCTCGTCCAAACCGACGCTGTTCGCGAGCGAACCACCGTCGTTCTCCTCCGAAATCGCTACCAGATTGAAAGCGAAGGCCGCGCCGGCGACGACCGCGACCCGATGCTTGCCGAGGATGTATTCGCCCTCGCGCTCGAGGGAGACCTTGCGGCACCGAAGCGCCTCCCGCCCGACCGTGCAGCCGAACTCGTCGATGTCGTTCCGAAGGCGAACTTCGACCCAGCCCGCACCGAGCGACTCCTCACCGCCGCCATTGCCGCACTTGCGAACCTCGCGCCGTTGTTCGCGACCATCGCAACTGAACGCGCCGTTGACCTCGCCAAGGCCCACGACGCCACCCGCAGCGGCAAGAAGCCGAAGCACGCGACAAAGGCCGTACCCACCGGCAGCCCCGACATCCTCGGCCTCTTCATCCTGATGCCGCACGCTTCCAACGGAGGCGCGCAGTGAAGCCCGCCACCGACTTCAACGCCGTCCGCCTCGAAGGCGGACTCGTCACGCCCGAACTCCTGCGCGCCGTTGCCAGCGCGAAGGCCGATCGCCAGTCGCCCGCCGACTACGACCTCACGCCCGACAACCGTGTGATCAACGAAGTGCGCGCCCACTGGGATCGCCTCCGGCGCACCTGGGAACAGTGGAAGGCAAAGTCGTGGCAGCAGGGGCGCCCGCCCGCAGCCGACGCCGCCGACTCAACCGGCGGCACAACGCGCGACCAGTGGCAGCTGCCGCTTCTTCGCGCGCTCGGCTTCCACAATCTCGCTGCGAACCCTGGCCTCGAGGTCAACGGTCGCCGCTTCCCCATCGCCCGCGTCTACCACGCAAGCGAGGGTGTGCGCGTGCCCATCCACCTTGTCGGCGCGGGCATCCCGCTCGACAAGCGCACGACGGGCGTCGCAGGCGCTGCCACCGACCGCCCGCACGCGCATGTGCAGGCCTACCTCAACGAAGAGCCCCGCGCCCTCTGGGGCCTCATCTCCGACGGCCTCGTCCTGCGCCTCCTGCGCGACACCACATCGCTCGCGCGCCCGCCCTTCATCGAGTTCGACCTCGTCCGCATCTTCGAAGGCGATGAATTCCCGAGCTTCGCGGTGCTTTGGCTCCTCTGCCACGCCACCCGTTTCACCGGCGAGCGCCCGTCCGATTGCGTCATCGAACTTTGGTCGCAGAAGGCTGCGAAGGAGGGAACCCGTGCCCTTGACAGCCTCCGAATAGGGGTTGAGAAGGCGATCGAAGCACTTGGCGACGGCTTCCTCTCGCATCCCGACAACAAGCCACTGGCCGACGCCGTCCGTGGCGGCACGCTCGACAAGCAGGAACTATTCCAAGAGGTTCTCCGAGTCGTCTACCGCATCATCTTCGTTCTCGTCGCCGAAGAACGCGACGCGCTGCACGCGCCCACGGCAACCGACGCCGCGCGCGAGCTCTACCGCGCGGGCTATGCCCTCGGCCGCGTGCGCGACCTCGCCATCGGCGGCTTCCGCGGCACCGCGCACGGCGACCTCTGGCGCGCCACCAGCCTCGTCTTCGAGCGCCTCGCCGAAGGCGGCGCCCCCGAACTCGGCCTCAACGCCCTCGGCTCGTTCCTCTTCAGCCCGTCCTCCACGCCGCACCTCGTCGGCGCGGGCACCTTCGCAGACCAAGCCACCACCGCACGCCACGGCCTCGCCCAGCACCGCGTCGAACTCCGCAACCGCGACTTCCTCGCCGCGATGCGCGCGCTCTCGGTCGTCATCGATCCAACCACCAAGAAGGAACGCGCCGTCGACTTCCGCGCCCTCGGCGCCGAAGAACTCGGCTCGGTCTACGAAGGCCTGCTCGAACTCCACCTCGACAGCGCCAGCTGGCCCGCACGCTTCCGCCTGGCGACCAGCGCCGGCAACGAGCGCAAGACCTCGGGCTCGTATTACACCCCCGACAGCCTCGTTCAGTGCCTGCTCGACAGCGCGCTCGAGCCCGTCATCAAGGAGGCGGCCAAGGGCAAGAAGGGCGCTGACGCAGCCGAGGCGATCCTCAACCTCAAGGTCTGCGACCCCGCCGTCGGAAGCGGCCACTTCCTGATCGCGGCGGCGCATCGCTTGGCGAAGCATGTCGCCCGTGCCCGCGCAGGAGACTCGGAACCGACGCCCGACGAGCACCGCACGGCGCTTCGCGAGGTCATCCGCCGCTGCATGTATGGGATCGACATCAATCCGATGTCGGCCGAACTCTGCCGCGTCGCGCTGTGGATGGAGTCGATGGAGCCGGGTAGGCCGCTCAGCTTCCTCGAGAGCCACATCGTGGTCGGCAACAGCCTGATCGGTGCCACCCCGCGCCTGATGGCCGACGGCATCACCGACCACGCGTTCGAAGTACTCGAAGGCGACGAGAAGGCGGTCGTCAGCGCGCTCAAGAAGCGCAACAAGCAGGAGCGCAAGGACACCAAGGCAGGGCAGGGCACCTTCGACTTTGGCGCAGGCGAATCAACCGGCCCCGATCTCGGCGCCGACTTCGCCACGCTGTCAACCGCAGCCGACGCGAGCGCCGCCGATGTCGCCAAACTCGCGAGGCGCCACCGTGAACTCGTAGAGAGCGACCGCTACGCCGCCGAGCGCCTGAAGGCGGATGCCTGGTGCGCCGCGTTCTTCTGGAAGAAGGACTCCTCGGCGACAGGCGCGCTGGCCATCACCGAGGCGACCTTCCGCTCCATCGAGAAGTCGCCGCAGAAGTATCCGATCGGGCATCCGATCCGGGCGGAGATCGAACGCCTGTGCCGCGAGCACGGGTTCCTGCATCTCCATCTTGCGTTCCCAGATGTTTTCCGTGCACCGAAGGCGGGCAAGGCGCCCACGAACGAGCACTGCGGATGGAACGGCGGCTTCGACTGCATCCTTGGGAATCCTCCTTATGTTGACTCAGAGACAATGTCGTCGATCGCCCCGCGTGAACGCGCGTTCATTGCTTCGACATCGCCAGTCGCGGAGGGAAACTGGGACCTCTACGTTCCATTCTGCTACTTCGCCATCTCGCGTGTGCGAATTGGCGGCGTCGCTTCGATGGTCACCCCAATTCAGATCTTGGGTGCCGATTACGTCGCAGCTCTGCATCGCGAATTGCTATCTCGGCAGATTTTGAATTGTCACGACATCTCTGACGCGCGTCTATTTGAAGCAGCAGACGTGTCCGTCGCGGTTGTATCGACATGTAATCGCGCGCCTGATCGCGACGTCATCATGATCAGATATGACTCGGAGTTCCAGCCGGTACGATCGATTCGAGTTCCCCAATCTTCGCTTGCAAAGTTGCCATCTGGTTACCTGTCTGCCCCTTTGAACACGGAGCGGCTCGAGGTCTTAGATTGGCTAGAGTCGGGGCAAACGGTCGGGTTGCTCGCGAACGTCAGCGATGGATGCACCACCGCGGAGGCCTACGCGATTCGCCCGCTCGTTGAGGATCGGCGGAGTGTTGGTGACGAGTATGTGCGGCTGATCAATACCGGTACCACTGATCCATTCCGCCACTTCTGGGGAGTTCGTCCGATCAAGTACCTGGGGTTTGTCGGGATGTGTCCCGCGGTTGAAGCTGCGTCGCTGTGCCGCGTTGCTCCGAAGCGACTCGAGCAAGCGCGTGCCCGAAAGGTTGTTGTGGCCGGGATGAGCACGCGGATCGAGGCAGTGGTTGCTGGGTCTGGCGTTATGTGCGGAAAGTCGGCCGTGCAGATCATTCCACGGCAAGGAGTGTGTCCATTTGCGATCGCGGCACTCCTAAACTCCGAAGCGATTACCTCGCTCTATCGCGGCTTGTTTGGAACCCGAGGATTTGGCGGTGGCTCGATGAACATTGGTCCTCGACAGATTGAGCAACTCCCACTTCCTGGCGAGCAATATCTGGTCACGGCTTCTGTTGTCTCTGATTTGCGCACCATGGACGATGCGGCGCGATGTCTTCAAGACTTGTGCGAATCTGATCAACCCACTCACACAGCGCTCTCGACCGCGGGGCAAGTACTGCATGGAATCGCGGTGACGATGTCGGTCGAGGCGTCGTTGTCCCCGGCGCTAACTTTGTTGCTCGACACCTTGGTTGCGCGTACTTTTAGGGACAGTCGTTCCATCAGGCATGGAGCAGCAGGCCGGGGCGCGATTTGAGTACGGGATGCGGAGTGGGTTCTTCCGTGGCCAGCTGATGCTCTGATAGTTGGTGGGTGCCTGATGCCTTTGCACTTGACTTGTTTCGCACTGCGCCTACTAAGCCTGCCTCGATTTCGTGGACACCCATATTGGAGGGAACGCTCGTCAAGAGTGCTCCATGGACAAGCCCCCAGAGACCGTGAGGAAGCGACCCCTCCGCAAGTTGACGAGTGAGTCCAAGGCTTGTGCCGACTGGAGTGCTGACTTGGCTTGGGTCAAGACTGTTCGGCTGATTGCGCCAGTTCCGGTACCGGTGACACCGGTGACACCCTCCTGAAACAAACTCGGTCGTTCGCGCGCCGCGCGGCAGAACGGCATCGTGGAGTGCTTCAACGCTCGGCTGCGAGACGAGCTGCTGTCGTCGGACATCTTCGACACGCTTGCTGAGGCGCGATACCGCGTCGACCGTTTGCGCCTGCGCTACAACCATGGGCGCATCCAGCGGGCGCTGAGCAAGATGATTCTGGCGGCGTTCTCGGCACAGTGCGCTTGCGCGCCTTTGCGCAGGCTCGCTCCGCTCGCCCGCGCTGCGGCGCCCAAGCGAAACATCAGGAGCGCTACGTTCCAGCAACTATTGTGAGGGGTAGACCGATGACAGCGCCCCCGTCACACATCGAGTCGATGCTCACTTGAGGGGGGGTGAGCACGGCCTCGCATTTAACCCGCGCGGAAGATGTGGGTGCCGTGCCAGTCGAGCGCGTCGGCGCTAGGGCGCTGCGCCGCATCGTCCGGCAGTTTCGCGAGTGGGCGACCGTCGAACGGGTAGTACCGCCGACCGTTGTTGAACTCCGCGCG
>Ga0194133_10008530_pt1 | contig 11936 bp, 6 predicted proteins | sample TA2KigOf40mmetaG_FD_155448 | JGI IMG/M metagenome (GOLD analysis project Ga0194133, IMG submission 155448) | Freshwater microbial communities from Lake Tanganyika, Tanzania - TA2015055 Kigoma Offshore 40m | ecosystem: Environmental > Aquatic > Freshwater > Lake | place: Tanzania: Lake Tanganyika...
AACCTTCTTAAGGATATTTTCTTTGTATTATGTGTATATTAAACTTACCTCAATAAAGTATTATGAGCATATTTAAATACCTGGTGTTTTTATTATGAGATCAGGAGGTTTAGATCCTCATAACCATGGGATAGGTGTCACAGAGAATTGTATCGCTTATCTAAACTCCTTGTGACATGCAACAGCCTAGGAATAGTAAGTCTACATTTATATCCATGTGGTCACTACAGATTGTTGATTTTTTTCAATCTGTAGTTGAAAAATTGCTGGCATGGCTGTGGGAGGTGGGGGATTGAACCCCGCAACCTTCAGTCAAGTGCCTACCACTTTTTAGCCGTGGCAACCCCGATCATGGCATATTACTCTTTGAGGACGACATAGGGAAGTGAGTTTAAGTGAAGAAATGTTTTTTAAGTAGAGGATCCTTGTTTTGTTAGCAATCAGATAAATTGAGTGTGGTAGAGTTAGGTAAAAGAAAATGTGACAACAGGTTTGATTTTGTATGCCATTAAACTCCAATCCAAACTGTGTAAATCACATGGTTTTGGAGTCAGAGTTCTTGATGTTTTTAACAGAATTTCTGGGGTTGTAGAATAAATACCCAGGACTTCTGCTGAAAGGATTCTTTTAAAATATTACTTTTGTACAAATGCAAAACCTTTTTAATAGATTTAAATCGAATGGGTGGGTTGGCATTTGGGTGAAAAACTTGGTTGGGATTGGTCTGAAGATTTGAGAGCCAGATGTAATGAACACAGTACCCACCTGGCTTCTACATACTTTTGGTACTTTGGTTTTTATATCCATGTATGAAAAAAATGTGCAAGTCTATTAGACCTCAGCAAAAAATAAACATTTTTATTGGCAAGATTTTCTTTCACATCCTTCAAGTACTTTTTAGATGAAACAAAATATTTTTTTTCAGCAAGTATCAATTGAAAATTTTAGGTCCAAAATACCAGTAAGCGGAATCTCATTGTATGAAAACTTTTTAGCATACATCAGTTTGTTTTATTCTTTGGCTGAAAACGTAGATTAAAAGTAAAATTCGCAAACTGTTTTTTTTCTAAACCTCCTAGGCGTTCTACTTTCGATAGAAACAAATTGCCCCATAACAAAATGTTAAAAAAAGAAGGAAGGTATTCAACCTTTTCGTGTTTATCAAATTTTTTAATTGAGAAAATACAAAATGAGATTAGCAGATTTTCAATTTCATTGAAAAAGAAAATGTTTCAGGAAGCGCTTTGAAAGGTTTGGGTGGCAAATCTAAAATTTACTTAAAAGATATTTCGATAAAATCAAATTTGAATGATCTCGAAAAAAACTAAACGATTTGCCAAGTAAAAATGGGGCACAAATTGCTTCAACTTAAAGTAATGGAGAATCATTTAGAGGATCTTTTTTAATGCTCGATATTGAGAGTGATAAATTGCATTTCCCTCTCAAAATTTCAATAAAATTGTTTGCTGGGGTATGGTTGTTCTTGAACAGGCTTTAGAAAGGTAGAAAGAACAATTTTTAGTCGCGTTGTGTTTTCTCGCACATACTTGCTTAAAAATAACTGATGAAGTACCTTCGGGATTTTCTTTCTAAATCTTATATTCGAAAGAATTTGTCCTAAGATTTTTTAAACTTTTACCATCTTATGATTTGAATCTTGACACGATTAGATAATTAAATCGAAGATCAATGAATATCTGAATGGCTTTTCGACTCTACAGCGTAGGTAACCTTTGAAACTGAATTGCCCTTAGCATAAAGAGGTGTTATAACCAGTCAACACATTAGCCAAAAATGTCTTCTTTTAGGAGCTCCAGCTTTCGTAGATGAAAACTGCAAAAAGGGCTTTTATCTTGACATAGGTAATCACTTTATGGCTCTTGTACAGTCAATTCACTTTGTCTAATTGAATAAAGATTCTGGTATAAAAGTTTTTCTATTCTATTCTGGCAACCAGGGTCGGCGGTAGCTGGAGGTAGCGTTTAGGATGGGATCCCTGGTCAGAAACCATCACCTTGATTAAGTCAATCCATGGAGACTCCAAATTATTGAACATAGAATTTTGAAATATTTTTACATACATGGCCTTGGGTTAAGAAGCACTAAATTACAATCCTGACAAGAAAAATTAAGATCTATTCCTATAAAAACTCTTTTAATTTATTCAAGATAAAAGAAATATTTTTTCCATTTAGGTTATTTGAATTTCGTTAGGCCTTTGAATGTGATGCTCCTCCTTCTCTGGATGTCTGGTCCGCGCACCTTTGACCTGATGCTTCAGCATCTCAAACAATCTCAGCCTACCAATCAAAATCAAGAAAAATTTTAAGAGAGGATGGCCTTACAAAAATCCATGCAATTGAAAAAAATTAAATTATTTTATCAAGAAAATAATTTTTTTTCATCAAGCTCAATATACGAATATGCTATTAAAAATGAAATAAATTCACTACAATTTGTAGGATTTAAAATGTAGTAAAACAAATTTTCTGCGTTATTTTACAGCCGTTTAGTCTGCAATAGAGAAAAATGAAAATGTAATTTTAAATATCCTATTTGGTGAAAACGAAGAACACACACATGTATTAAAAACCATACCTCACGAATCCTTGTAAACAATCAAGCTAAACTTTTCACGGATCTAGTTTCCGGTGTTTTTGAACTTTAACTTTGGTTATTAACTTCAGCAAGAAGAACAAGAGAAAATGAAATATTAAATGTCTCTTTCAGCCATTCATTTCTAGGCCTGGTACGTAGTTGGAAAACAGTGCAGAAAAAAAATTAAAAATTTCATTTTTATCTTAGGTTTTAAACAAAAAGAAAGTTAACTGACAATTCTATCATTACGTTTTGTCAAATTGAAATAATGATGGAAGACAGGCATTTTGGGTAGCAATAAATTTCTTGATTAACTTTTACTTTCTCAGTGTGTTTGTTTATGTGAAAGAAGAACGAAGAAAAATCTTTGTAACGCCACAAAGTCGTCAAAGCGAGTTACCAGTCGATAATTTCCGCCTCAGCTCGGCATCCCTGGGAAGAAATTGACATTAAAACCAAGATAGACAAGGCGATCAAGGTTCAACTAAAGGGAATTGACGTAAATCGTTCGTAAGGACTACTTCTTCGTAACATCTAAAATTAACAAATTTTTTCTGAAAAAGCTATTTTCGAGCTATATTAATATTTACTTATTGTGTTTCAATATATTAATCATGAAAGTTCAATGAAAAAATATGTCAATAAAGTATGGGGGCTCAAACTGGGTTTAAAACACTCCTTGAGCATTCAGGATGTTGAAATTCGGTCATGAATTTATTGCACGATGATAGGAAATACATAATTTATGACATAATAAAGCCTTGTAGCCCTGCCAGGGATAAAATGGGCCTCCAGATGTATGGAAGGGTTTGGGTTAAAACTGGGCTAATATCATGTCTTGGGCAAATCTAAGGAAAAATTTTAAGTGAAAAAAAGATTAGCCATCCAGGCCTTGACTTTTCCTAAGAAAAAATATGCTACCAGGTGTGTGCAGGGCTCAAATTTGGCTAAAGTTGGCAGCAAAGGCTGTTTAAAAATTTGCTCGATAATAGAATAGACGAATAGGTATAACTGCCTGTTTTAATTATCTATCAAAAAAGTAGTGTGTAGAAGTTATCTTGATAAATTATAAGATTTTCCTTTCAAATTAAACCACACAAGTTGAGTTATTTATTCTTGTTGAGGAACAAGTCTAGATGATGTGTAGCATGAAAAACTGTCAAGACACTTCCAAATCCAATATCACACACATGATGATTTTTGATGTACAATCCTTTCCTTCAAATTCATCTTACACATATTCACGATGCATAAAAAAGTTCTTTTGATGAGGAGGAAAAAAATATTTCATGTTATTTTCACCTGCTAATTTTGCCTACATATATGTAGTAGAAAGTCGTCGACAATTATTCATTGTGGAGGATTTATTTTTCCACGCTCAAAATTATAGTAAGAATGTTTACTTTTGTTTGTGTGTCATAATTTTCCATTGCCATTTTTGTTGATGATCAATAGAGAGAGAAAAGCAGAAAAAATATCTCATAATGTGTCCTTTTGATTACATACTTTGCAAGTGAGGGTGTGTTTATTGACTCTGTTTGGCCTACTGAACTCAACCCAACTGAAAATTTTATAATTATCCCAGCCGCCAAGTTGGGTAGGGCATGTGGAGGGTTCGTGGGATATGGAATTGAAGAGGAGTTTTGATTTACATGAAGACGAATACTCGAGAGATGTGTAATTGCTTGCTTGTAGAAAAAAAGAGCGAACATGTTAAAATTCCTCTTTCTCGTTGTAGAGAGTTTTCGAATTGCGCCCTGAGCGAAATCTCATAGGCTGCTACTGCTACTCTTAGTCAAGACAAGACAAGTCAAGTCAAGACAGGAGAAAAACATGGAAGGTTTCAGGCCAATTAGGTGGTGACCTTACAAGACCTCTACAATTCCATACACCATTTTCCTATTTATTATTCTTTAAAGAATTTACATTTTTTTTATCGAAAAAAAGATTAACATCTTGTGTTTCAATTCAGTTTTTTTTTCACAGAAAATTGATTCAAACTTAAATGTTGTCACACAATTCTTTCCTCTCTAATTTTTTTTAAGAAAAAAATTGCAAGCTTGATTTTTATTTTTTAGCACTATTTGAAATATCGACGTGCTCGATCACCTTAATTTTTCTCCATTTAAAAAATTATTGAGAAAGTATTCTTTTTGGTTGTGTTCTAAAATGATCATGGCCCAAAAGAGATTGGGCAGCGCCACTCCCCTTCTTTCATTCCCATCCACACCTTCCATGGTTGGAAGGTGGGCCCTCCACAACCCCGTGGGTGTGAGGAGTTAATGTGTGTAGGGGTGATGGGAAAGGTTAGGAGGTAAGCAAGAGAAGCAAAATTTAAAAAGTTTTATTAGTGGCATCGCTTCGAGACCTCTCGATGTGACCTTACATTGTAACTAAGCTACCTATAGAACCATAGATCACAAACAAAAATATAAATGCACTACATTCAAATAGTCCCCTTTTCTTATCCAACACATCCTTTTCTATAACTTCTAGTAGTATAAGTACTTCTGGAAAAAATTATTTAATTGTTTGTAGTTTTAGCCACACATTTTACGTCCCTCTTTTCCCACGGTAGCTCATAACGCGATTGTTCGGTTCATCTAAGAAAAGGCGAATTGATGACAAGACCCCTAAGCAGAGAAATCATTCAGAAGCACTGTTAAAAACACAAGCTTTAAAAGACAATAAATGAATGTTCAAATACTTATTCATTACTGACAAAAATTAAGTCTGAGAAAAAGGCTGGCAAACATAAAAATTAGGGCATAATGCTAGATTTTGTTTTTTACCTTAATTGAAACAAAGAAAAAATAGATCCTTATTTATTGAAATGGAAAGAATTTTTTCATCTACATTTTAATACCTTACATGAACATTAACCTCTGTTTCACCTGTTTTGAATAAGTGACAAGTAGAAGTAGTTTTTGATGATATCCAGATGTAACAAATCAAATTAAATTCTTGTCTTTTCAATTAATCACCGAAAATGAAAGTATAAGAATTTCCTCCCAGCAAAAAACCTATCTGTATTGGCATAATTCACAATTCTCACAAGAAAAATGTGGATTATTCATGCAAAATGTTTGCTTTGTTTTGTAGATTTTTCTTAGGAGTGAGCATTTGAGAGATGAATTTTTACAATAGTTTATTTGGTGTTTTATGCTCACTTGTGTCTCTCTGTATAATCCATTGTTTTCATTCAAATCAGTTTCAAGGTAAGAAGAATTAGTGAAATGGCAAATTATTCACATCTAAAAATCAAAGAAATTTGTAATTGTTGCATGATAAACGGATAAATAGTGAAGATGCATGCAAGTATTAGAAGATGGTCTTGAATTCTCAGAGGGGTTGTCGTGTTTCACTAGTATGAAACCTACCAAAGAGAATGACAAAAACCACCAATTGAAAGTTTCTTTTAACATTTTTACTTCATGGCTCTTTGATGACCTGCGAAAACACAAAGTTCAACTCGGGAACTTTCCTGGGAACTATGGTTTTTCTTTCTATCTCTCTAGTTTAATATCTTCAAGCCATAAAGCTGTTTCAGTAAAAAAACCATTTGCCTTTTCATTAAGTAGATTTAGCTTTTATTAAGCTGCCCCAATTTAAATGACTATAGGGAAATTCATGTTTTAACCATTTGGCACATCCTGTGTCCTTTAAATTTTTCATTTTTTCTCCTCATGAATGTCATTTGGTTCTTCAACACACATAATTAGTCAATTTCAGGTACTGATGAGCAGCAAACGAAAATTATGAGAAAAACCTTGATTCCAATAAAGAAGTGAAGTCATCGTGATTGATAGCCTTCAGCTCAAAAATATTATTATCGAGTAACTTTTCCTTTTCTTTCATGTCTGTAGATAAGGCAGAAACGAAGAACTCATTGCCTAGCCCAATCCAACCGCCAATGGTTCATCAAAATGCCTTTAAACTTCTTCATATATAGAAAATTGGTTTTTCAACCACGTGAAGAAAAGTCTTCAAGGCTCAATCTCAAGTTGCATACCTCAACGGAGCGCACGGGATGATGAGATACGGGAGCTCAACGAATCGAACACCCACACCTGAATATTTCAAAGCCTGCATCACAGGAAATGTGAATTTCTCCGCCATTTCCTCCCACTTTTCGGCATTTAGACCCCCTCCAAAGTAACTTTTTATAAACTTAAAATAGAATAAGGAATATTTCTTGAAGAGAAATCTATAAATTTATATATTTTTGATATATGCTTCGCCCAATTCAGAATAGTGCCTCCATCTTTTTTTCTATGGCTTTAACGCCAAAGACGGGAGATTTCAACGCCGTCGTGTAGAAGAAGAAAAAGAAGAAGCGGCCTGGATGAAGAAGAGGCAAGAAAGAAACGAAGGTTTTTTTCTTGAGTTCAATAAAGTCATCATATCCGGAGAGTAGACGACACGACAAACAGATACAGGACAAACGAAGAAAAGTTCTTGACTGTTTAAAGCGAAAGTGAAGTCATTCAGTCAGTCTTTGCCTGGCCTTTTCCGGGAAACAAACACTTGTCAGAAGACGGATAAAGTTGAAAGAAAGCGAAAAAAATTTAAGTTTGGCGGAAACCGGTTACACAAATCGACTTGAATTAAAAAAGGGGAGTGATTTTTTTGCAGACAAGTGAAACAATAAAAATTAGTTTGGAAAAAAAGCAAGCCAAGATCACGTGACTCTTACAGTGTACAATCATTTTTGCAAACTATCCATAAAAAAGACAGTAAATAGATCGAGTTATGGCTCTACTTTCCGGTGGCAGTTTAGCAAGTTGACACTTTGGTTATTACAAACGGAGATTGTCAATTGACTCCTAGACGAGGGAAGGAAAGTCAAGACTGAATGGAGATCAAAGAGTTATGAAAATTTGAAACTTTTTTATAATTTTATGAGGAAGGAAGTAGAATCGGATCGGCATGATGGAGACACTCTCAAATTCTCTGGACATTTATTCTAATCAACTACCTCCACTAACAAGTACTTCAACTGCAAGTCTGGTCCATTCTCCAGGATCGGTTTCAGGACTAGATGGATCTAAGAAGTATGCAGCAGTGGCACTATTAAATAACAATGTGATGGGATATGGAAATCCACCTCACTTGGGGTAAGTCAATCGTTTGTCAAGCTGAAAGGTTAAATTAAGCATCAAAAAGTTGAATCTGAAAGAACAATCATTTGAAAAAAAGGAAGCTATTTAATTCATAGTTTTTATATGATAGAAAATATGGAAGTGGAAGTGGAACTGTTAGTAATCCTTCTTTACAAATGAGCAACTCTTGCGGTGACTACTCGATGAGTGGCCTCTCTTCATACTCATATGGGTCACCTTATGATCCCTTGGCCGGATTTAGTCAATCTATGGGCGGAAATGGTACAATGGTGACTGACGGATGGCCACCACCCCCATCCTCTGTTCCTCACTCCTCGCACCATATGCAGCTCCCTCCGCCTGTTTTGTCGAACTCCGTGGCCTCCATACATGATCCAGCAAGTGGAGGCCCCTCGTCTGCTGTGGCAGCTCTACAGGTTAAACAAAATTTATTTTCGAAATTATCAGATAGTATCTTAGAGAGAATTTTTTTAGGCTGCGATGCAACATCACCATTCTATGTCTTACTACTCCCATCATCCGTTTTTAGCTGCAGCAACCCACCACCCACATCACCCACACCATACCCAACATGTTCATCACCCCGTGGCAGCAAGAGACTTTAGGGATGCACAGGTTAGGGCTATTTTTTACCTTAATCAAAAGAAGTTGAGTTACATCAAAGTCAATAAAAAATTGAGTTCTTTCATCAAAGAGTCTCATCAGTTTAGTCTTAGTAGAAAATTGTTTGTTTTAAAAAATTGGCATTGATCTATGAATTGCTCTAAGCTAAAAGGTGATAATATTGATCTGAATTCAGATTATTTCTAATGAATTTTAGTAAATAAAAATGTAAAATGGAACTTATGCCCAGAACAAATAGGGCTTTGACGTAAAAATTATTTATAATTATCTTGCATCGTCATTCTCAAAAATTATTGAGTTTAAAAAAAGAAAGAAGTAAACAATCATTTATTTTTTGAGATATTTCGAATCGCTTGTCTTTACTTTTTGCTGCAAAAAGAGGGCTAAAATCGGTTGAATTTTCCGCAAAAGACCCTAATTTTTATTCCACTTTTTTCTACAGTTTATGCTGTATAAAAGACAATTCTATGTTAACCATCGAAATATTTCAATCAGTTATTTTTATGTTTTTTGGAGGAGTGAAAAATAATTTGAAGCTTTCTTTATTTCCTTGAAATTTGTTTGATGCAACAAAAATCAATTAAACCACTATTGTTGTAATCTTATTTTTTCTATAAAAATACTTCATGTTTCGAAGGTGTCAACAATCTGTTGGTGTAGTTTCAGTATTCAAATGACAATGGGTCAATCACGCGTAAAAACTTGATTAGAATGGAAACGTAGACAACTCCTTTCGAAAATAACTAATTGAAAAGGATACTTCACAGAAAATGATGAGAAAAAACAACCACAAATAACATATTTTGAATATATTTTTATGTTAGCGAGTAAAATAAAAAAACTAAGAAATTGATCAAAATGACTTTTTTAAGTGATGTCAAATTTCCTACTTTTGACATTTGAAATAAATAAACTACAAGATTTCATTTACCTGGTCTGTTGCTGGCTGTTTTGTTCACATTGGATCTTTTGGTCTTGTTAAAGTTATTTCTATAGAGATCACATTACCTGGGGACATCTTCTCGAAAATCACCTGCTCCAGATTCCCATGTGTTTTGCAACGAAACTGCAGAACACATGAGGATGACATTTGCTCAACTTGAACTTCCAGTATCAGTTCCGAAAATAAAGAAACATGATACAAAGAATTGTAAAATGGAATTAAACATTTTTTGTATAAACCAATATAATAAGCCTTATAAATTCAGCACAATTTCTAAAAAATGTATGTTAAGTAACTTCAGATGGATGAGTTGGCAAAAAGTTGCCGACACAATTAGTTATTGAAGAAAACATTTCGATCAAATTTCAATGTTGAAAAGTCAAAAAATGTTGAAGAAAGAAAAAAAAATATTTATGAACTTTGCCGAAATATTTAGGAATTCCGACACGATTTCCTTGACAGATAAACAATTTGTGACTCCTTTTTTAGCCACAAAATAGCAAAAAGTTTTAAGCATTATATTATTAAAAAAAACTTATCTGTTAAAAAAAGCTTTTTTTCAATTTTTATTTCAAACATGAATTATTCGGTTATTATTTCATTTGTTTTACGAAATTTCACGGTGTGATTAAAACCGATTGACCTATTGTAAAGATTTGGTACGGGTCAATCTTGACCGTAGGAAGTCGCCAAAACGTTTCGTTTCACCAAAACCGATTTTTCTCACAATATTTTTATTTTTCAACCATCAATGTTGCCCAAATTATGGACATTTTTTGCTCAAAAGGAAATGGATGACCGATTTCAAAACGTAAAAGAGATTCAGAATCATGTTTCACGAGTTTTGCAGGTAGAAATAACCTCGGCCAAATAATCTACAATAAGTTAAAATTACATCAAAGAAATTCATTACTAATGATGGAAATACTAAAATCTAAAAAAATCTGATGAAATGGGAATAAAAATCAGCTTTACAAAATTTTTTTTTTTTACTTTCATCACAAAAATTATGCTTGATGTATTTAATGCAACAAGTTTGAAGAAAATGTTATTGATGGAACATTTTTTTGTGATTGAATTAATTTTTTACACGTAAAATGTTTGGTAGGATTGAAATGAGAATGGAACTAAAAGCGCAACCGGTAAATAATCTCTTTTTTGGTGTTTACAACTCACACTGTCCTGAGCTAATAACAGTTTTTCACTCAAATTTAATATTTAATCAATAATTACAACCTTGTTCGAGACTATTGCATCAAGATTTTGCAATTATCAATCCTATCATTTTCGTAAAAAAAATTATTTTGCTTATAATTTTTCAAAAAAAAGCATGAAAATGACTGTTAATGATTTGATGCTCTCTGTTGCTCCACGAACTTTCATCAATCATTTGGTTTGTCAAGTTGCGAGGTAAATACTGGAAATGGTGAGAAACAGTTTTTGGAAACTGAAACTTGCCACAAAAAAGTGAGAGACGATAACATTTTGGCCAAAAGATGTTAAACTACATGGATTTGAATATATGTCGAATGAAGTTATCAATATCAGACAAGGATTTACACATTTTATTCTTATATTTAAACAGCTGAGAAGAAATTGTTTGCAAAGAAACATTTAGGAGATTTCTATGTTTCATTCTTAAAGTAAAATCAACTAACCATCACATTAATCTCCGTGACTAACAGGAAGGAAAAGTTTTGTTGGCTATCTATTAAACAATTGACAAATTGTTATCAGAGGAAAAGAATTATCAGCATTTCCTATTATTGAATGTTGAATCTCTTTTTTAAACAAATATCACAATCTTTTTTGGGGGCTCATCATGTTTATCAATTCTTTTTTGACAGTAGAAATGGTAAAAAAAAACCTTAAAAACGAAAATAGATTTCAAGTTATTGAACTCAGTTGGATACTAATCAACCACACAAACCATTCTTTATCCTATCTTTAATCCTTTTTCTAAAAAAGTGGTTGACGACATCCCACCCCTAGGAAATTTACCTTTTCCGCCTCCCTTAAAAAATCATGATCAGACCGTCAGATAATTCATTTTTTAAGCGGGAAAAACACGATAGAATAAAAAAATTTCCATCGGTGTTTTTTATTGTTTGTATCAACACACTTTTTTCATCCTTATTTGAATCTGACCACTATAATAATCGAGGAGCCATTTCAAAAAAGATACCGAAGGACATTTTGCATAGCATCAAAATTTACTTCTTAATTCGATAAAATGGAAACACCTCTCCATTTTTTATTGATTCTCAGAAATAAAATTAGCAGGTTTTTTCCAATGTGACAAAACGTGTGAAGATCGATGTTTGATTTTCAAAAATTCATCTTTATTTTTTATCTATTTAATAAGAAAATCATGAAATGGTCGATTTATTTCAATTTAATGAGATTCTTATCTTTTTATAAGTTTAAGTTTTAAGTTAGCATCCATCATCCACTTTGTGTCTCAGGAGATTATTATAGGTGGAGCTGTAACAGGTAAACTGACCGACCGACGTTCGAGTGAAAAGGGGTTGGACAAAGGGGGAGGGATTGACCCTGGCGAGTGGGCGATTATGAAGTTGGGGCGCAACGCAGCTTCAGATAAACGTCAATTCAGATTTAGATTGTTGTTTTGCTGGACACTCAAACCA
>Ga0194133_10008531_pt1 | contig 11936 bp, 5 predicted proteins | sample TA2KigOf40mmetaG_FD_155448 | JGI IMG/M metagenome (GOLD analysis project Ga0194133, IMG submission 155448) | Freshwater microbial communities from Lake Tanganyika, Tanzania - TA2015055 Kigoma Offshore 40m | ecosystem: Environmental > Aquatic > Freshwater > Lake | place: Tanzania: Lake Tanganyika...
TTTTGATCTATAGAAATGGCTTGATTGGGTATATAGACCCAAGCTTCAATCCCAAAACTTTCAAAGTGTTGTAAAAGTTCCACAATTGTTGTTTCAGCTTTTGTACAGTATCAAGGACCCTTCACCCTGTGATGAAATAAAAAGTACAGGGTGTATCTACTTAGATTTTTTCAAGAAAAACAGACAGATTTCAAAGAAGCTTTAGGAATTAACTAAAGTTCTTTTGAACTGTTTCATTTTCTGCAATATTTATAAATCTTCTTCTTTTCATAAATGTTATAGTTGCCTTCCATGCAAAATTCCATTCTGAACTTTTTGCATGTTAGAACATTTTACATTTAGTTCTTTGTGACAAAAATAAACATTCAAAAATATTCACAGGAAAATTGAAAAATGGAGAGAAAGTTTAATGTTGATGAGATTTTCTCCCTGTAACCTCATAAATCTTAAGAGTATAAAATAAAAAATGGAATATCTAGTGATTATGCATTGCTTGTGAATCTATAAACATTTTTGAACTTAACAAATGTTTGGTCTTTTTTACCAGGATCCTAAACAGAATCTTTTGAATCTTTTTCTTCAGACATCTCACTTGATTGAAAAATCTTTATCTTCTTCCACAAAACATAAATTCTTGATCAACAGGGAATGTATGTTAAATCTAGAGATTTTCTTCATAATGCAGAGGCTGTAAATTGAATTACCAGAAATTAGACAGACTTACCTAAAAAAAATACATAAAAATGTACATCAGTTTGAATTTTCTCACCTTTTGTTCTCAATGGAATGGTATCTAGAAGGCTGAAGAGAACTGGGCCACTGAATATAGCCTAACTATCGAATCTGATCAGCACGCTCCTGTCTCACATGTCAATAAAAGGCCTGCATACCTTTAGCTTAGTACTTAGTTATTCTCAATGTGCTTAGACATAAGTCATTCAGAGTAGATAGCCAGTAATATTCTTAAGGATAACCTTTAGTGTATTTTACAATGTGTGTACATTAAAAACTCAATAAAGTATTATGAGGATACCTTACACCATGTCTTTTCTTTATAAAGCCAAGGCAGGTTTTAGTCTCATAAACATGGGTTAGTGATATAATACTGTACATCGCTTACCTAAACCTCACGATACACATTAAGGATTGTTAGGGATAGTAAGTCTAGATATATAGACAAAATACGATGACTCTTATAAAGGTGTTCATCGCCCACCAATGTTACAAGAGGTTATACTTCCCCAGATTATTATTTTTACCATCTCAATGGTTTGATACACTATAAAAATCACCTGAGTAGCTTGGAAACCTCTGAGCTTCTATTTAGAAAAGACTTGATAGCATACATTTCAAAGTTAGGAGGGGATCCAATAGAAAGTACCCTTGACTAAAATTATCACAAAACTGGCAGCACCATGGAAATGGTCCCTTAACATAGCTTTCAAGTTTTATAATGACAGATTTGCAAGACCTGCAAGGAAGCATTTTTGACACTTTGTGAAGAAAAATTGGAAAAAGCTGTCTCTGGATTAGAACTTTTAAACAGCACCATTTTATTATTATGAACGAACAGCTCTAATGATGTAACATAACAAAAGCGATGATGTAGCACCGCAAGTTTTTATTTATATGACTAGCAATAGAAGAGAGACTCCCCACTTACACCGTTTTCTTGCTTTGGGAATCATATTGTAGCATTACTTAACAGCTATCACTTAGCGTCACATAGCAGCCATGACATTGCATCACACATATGTTGCCTGTTTATATTTGTCTACATAGATACGTAGTTCACTTATATGACTAGCAGTCTGGAAGCGACTCCCTGTTTTTTCTTGATTTGGCAATGATGAGATCACGTAGTGTCACATTACAGCAATTACGTAGCATCACATAACAGCAATTTCACAGCGTCACACAATAGAAATGACAGGGTGTTGTACATACACTGCTTGTTTGTACATATACTTGATTTATATATATAATTAATTTTAGATGAATCCTCAGGAAGAGATGTACATAAATATAGATGGAAAAATTGAATCTTCTTGGTTTTTAAAACTTTTACAGCATTAGAGAAACCTGTTTTTCATGGATCAAGTTAACCAAATTACATTCAAAAGGTTTCCAGCCATTTTTTATGGAAAATTCAGAGGAAAAAAGATAGAATAGTGTTGGCAATCAAAATGAAAAGAATATTGTTTTGAAAGAGCATTTCTGTTTTGTAACAAAAATTTGCTTGAAGGAAATGAAAATTGGTTTGACAAGCTTTCCAAGTATGTGAAAAGCTCTTTTATCCTTCTCATTAAGCCTTTCAATTCCTCTTGTTTCTTTGAGCCAATTTTTATCCCTTTGGTTCAGTATTTATGGTGAGAACTTTTCTTCCTTTGAAACATTTTTAGTGAAGGCTTTTTCTGTCTTCATGGTTGAACTTGCAGGAATCCTATGTTTATCTAAGCAAGTAAAATTAGTAGCAAGCTTCTCTTTGCTGTTTCTTTTTTGTAGTTTTGGAATAAGAAGCAATGCCTCTTCTTAAATTCTTTTGAAAGTTGGATCTTCCAATAAAACTAAAAATAATCTGGTTCAGTTTAGACTCGTCCGATGCTAACGGAAGATCGACACCTTTTTAAGAGTCCCGTCCAAAACATTGAATTATGTCTAGGGTCACTGTTGATTATTATTAACCCGACTGAGGGTATGACTTGTTGATTTTTTTGCAACACGTGGTAAAAAACTGTTGCAATCGTTCTAGATTAGACCCATAACCTTAGATCTTAGTTTTCTGTCAGGTGTCTTTGACCACTGGGCTATGGGGATCCACATCTTTATGAAATTCACTTAAACATTAATTTAAAGTTTTCTCTTAGGAAATGGATTATTCAATCATTTTATTGATTATCATTATTACTCTTGAAGAAGTAGCTTATGTAATTATTTTCCCATGTGTCTGGAAAAAAACCCTTTCTTTTATCATGTTAGTAACAAACCTTACTTTGTGGAAGTGCAAATACTTTATTTATTCAATGGTTAGCAAAGGAACACTACTTGAAAAATGCAATTCAAGATGAAATAGACTGAGGAAATTGCACAAGGAAGCAAGCACCAAACTTTGCAAAAAAAAATTCTCACATGTGAACCCATGATTAAGAGAGATTACTTTTTAGTGAAATCTATGAATTGAATAATGATAATAATCTTGTGCATTCTAGGCTCAGGCAATGTTGATGCGTGACCAACACCTTTAAAAGAGTCCCGCCATGGAAGTTTATGGTCACTGCAGATTACTATTACCCTATAAATAGTTCATCTCAAATTTTTAATTGTAGGGTAGTTTTAGGTGGATGGTTTGAAAAGAAGGATTATAATTGATTCTCATTTTTTGCACATTTTTAATCTTTTATGCTTGTCTGCAATAAATGACATAGCCCCTTGTTTACTGTCAAAAAAAATAATTATTTATATATTTTAATCATAAGAGAGGTACTTATGGATTTAGAGTCTCAAAAGAAGAAGACTATGATTTGATTTCAAGACTGAGGTAGACCTTGACCCCTTTGGTAGTTAGAATTTTGTCAGTTCTGACTGATAGTTTTACAATTCTCTTTTTCAATTACTTAGAGTGATATTTATGAAGACAATACAAACAATTATATCTTGAAGTTAAGCTGTTGATTCTGACTCAATTTTTTGGTTTGGGTCTAACCAGGCAAACAAGTGCTTTTATGTAGTGTGGTAGGAAAACTAGTGTGTAGACTAACTAATCAGGTTGATGAACTAGTGGAAGGTGAACCAGTAATAGTAATATAGTCTTGTGCAGTATAGACTCATCCAATGTTAATGCACGATCAACACCTTTAAAAGAGTCCAGCCATAGAAGCCTATGGTCACTGCAGATTACTTTTAACCTGCCTGACAGTGCCTGGTTGATTTTTTTTGCAATCTGGGGTTGAAAATATGCTGGCAAGGGTGGCTTGGAATTGAACCGACAACCTCAGATCATTGATCTCAGTTAGGTGCCTATGACCTCTCAGCCACAACAATCCCTATTTGCAAAAAGGTCTTGGCCAAATCTCATTTCATAATTTTTGGACTTTGGGCTGCCTAACGGTATGTGTGAAACGTACCTGCAAAAGTTGGCTCTGAAAGCTCAAGTCAAGTCTTTTCAATTTTACAATCACTGTGACAATAATATTAATAATCTCGTGCAGTGAAGACTCAGGCAATGAATTACTCATCGTTATCTCTTTTATCAGAGTCACTACCCTTACCGAGGGTGCCTTGTTGATTTTTTTACGCAATCCGGGATTGAAAAATTGCTAGCATGGCTGGGGATTGAACCCACAATCTTAGATCTTAGTTCTGGGTCAGTTGCCTTTCACCTCTCAGCGACAGCAACACCATGATTGAGCTCCCATAAATTAGATCACCCCTCTAGCATATGCAGCCCATCATCCCCAATCTCACTCATGAAATTTGTATCCAATCTTCATTTCACTTAATAATCTTTTGTATTTCCATCATGTTGCTTCTTGAATATCAACTGTTGAAGTTTTAAATTGTTTGGTGAGCACCAGTTGCCAGTTTAAGTGGTTGTTGTAGTAAAAGTCAACACTATTATCATTAAGCTAGTGTATTGCCAGAACAATCAGTCTATAAACATTGTCTGTCATCCAGGATGGGAGTGTCTTTTTGGAGAAAGTTTGTTTAGCCAGTAGTCAACAAAACTGGCAAGATCATCACAATTAAAATCACACGGATTGACAATGGAAATCTGTATTTAGGGGCTTTTTTCTGATTAATTGATCATCTGCATTGGGAAAAAATGAGTCTATGCTTTACTTTCTTTCAATGCAGGTCTATAATAGTTTTCTGTGTGTTTGTACCAAATGTTTGAGTAGAAAATAAAAAAAAAAGATTTCAGAGGATTTTTTCCACTGACTCTACTTTCCTCCTCAATTTTTTTTAGAAACAATTACATCCATAATGAGAAAAAGCAGAAACAATACTAATAAAATGCTAGAATGCCAGAAAAAGGCAATAAAAACAAAATGAGGATTCTATTTCACATTACTTTGATTAACAGGCAAAAAATAATTTCTAAGTAGCCAAAAATTGGTAATATTATATATATGTTAAGTTGCAAAAAAATACATACTTAATTTAGATCTGGGAATCTGAGGGTCAGGATTCATAACCTCAGCACCTCCAGGCAACCCTTGACCACAGGTTGCATAAAAAACAAACATTCCCAGCCTCAGTGTGCCTTTAATGAAGAAATTTGCAATACACACTTAAAAGATTTTTAAAAATGCACACATGGATTTTGATAAATAGAAATATGCTTACAATATTCACCACTTTTTGATCACGCAACCTTTCTATCCACATTTGATTCTCGAGCGCTCCTAATCAGCCCGCTCCTGTCTCACATGTCCATAAAAAGGCTTGTTTGCCCTTACAATGTAACCTAGTTATTTCTCTATGTGCTTTGGGCAGATAATTAGATCTAGATTTAAGTTTTATTTTACATTACATTATCAAAGATTAAGTAGATAGATAGATAGATAGATAGATATAATTTATTTCCTTTTATCATTTTACAATATGTAAAAAAAAAGTGGTAAACTAACCCAATAAAACACTATGAGCATTTTTTATACCAGTCTTTTATTTCTATAAAAGGAATCCTCCTTTCAGTTCATAGACATGGGTTAGAAAGAAGTTACATCCGATATCTCTATCTCATCTCAGCGACTCCATATGAGGCTTACGTATGCGCTATCGGAGATAATCTACACTAATCTATGAGAGTTGTGAAGAAGGCCAAGACCCCCAAAGTTATCCTAAAGGGTTTCAACAATCTCAATAAATGAAATCTTAGAGTTGTGAGTGTATATCAAAAGACCTAGGTAAGTAAGGGGTAACCTTAGACGAGTGGTCATGGCATCAGGCTGGGAATCCAAGGGTCAGGGGATCAAACAACGGTACCTCCAGCTAACCTTTGACTTTGGGTTTCCTCAACAGCAAACATTCTCTGCCCCAGTGTGCCCTTAATGAAGAAATTCACAAATGTGTACTTCAAAACTTCAAAAAAAACTACCTATAACACAATAGCTTGGCAAGAGAAATGTCTTTTTCAAAAACTAATTTTGCTTGAAATTTAGAATAATTTATTTTTAAGTGTTCCTTCATCCCTTTCCTTTGAGTGCCAGCAAACTTGATCAACTTTTTTCCTACTCTGTAAATTCACTTTTATCTTCCAAAACATATTCAACTTTTGATCTGAATAGATTGTGAGAGCCTCTTGGACAAATAAGGATCAGATACTTGACACCATGGAGACCAACCCCACTTAGAATACCAATTCAATTGAAACTTAATGCTGTTCTAAAGTGCCCATGGAGTTTTAAAATATGTCTAGAAGAAAAAAAATCACAGTAAATATGTGAATTTGGACAATCAGAATTAGAGTGGTAAAGAGCTTCTATTCTAATCTAACCTCTTTTGATGTTAAACCACTGACTTAGCTTTGACCTTTGGTTCTTGTGACACTGAAGTTTCTTCATAGGAAAATATTAAAATTTTATTAGGGTTAGAAACCTTTGAAAATCAAATCAGAATGTTCAAAGTTAAGAAACTTTTCTTTGGGGGGAGGGAACCAAAGATATCATTTTTTATAAGAAACTTTTCAAATATGAAAATAAGAGCAAAACTTTTCCTTGAAAGTATTGAATTTTGAGAATCAAGTTAAATGTTGTCCTGAAGTTTTGGTAGTATCAAGTCCAATGAAAAATTGTACTTTAAATTTAAGAGGTTAAATTTAAGGTACTTTCTTCAGCTATTTTCATTAGATAATAGTATTTCATCATCTTTTGGGTTTCAGCTCATAGTTGAAATGTGAATAACTTTTCTCAAAGATCGAAAAGTAAACTTTCTCGAGGAGCTCAAGCAAACAAACAAACAAGAGAGAGGGTGCGGTCGACCCTCCCTCTCCGGGGTCATTACCATTTTTCTTTTCAAGCAGTTAGGTCATTTTGGATTTTTCAAGATTTCAGCCCATCCCACCCACCTTGCAGCTGTTGATAAGCCAATAACAAAGATAATTTTTATTCAGACAAGGAAAGAATCTTAGTGTCCAGGTCAACCAAATCCTCCTCAAGGGCGACTATTTGCTTATCCATGTCAAGGTCTCATAGTACAATGCCTGCATGTGAAGTAGAGAGGGCACAAGACGGGCCCAAAGCTGAAAAAAGGGCTTTGACATGCCAGTTCAAAGAAGAATCAATTACTGCGTGCTGTGCAGGAGTCCAGGAAGGACGAGGAGTTTCGAGACCCAAAGAAGAAAAACAAGGACAATTAAGATCAAGAATGATCTCAGAGGCAGTATGTGTCTCTTTGCCAAGAGCAATGTTGTAGCTGCAGAGTTGGCAACAAAACTTGGAGACGCCAGGTGAAGCAATGAGCTTGCCAACTCAGCTACCTGGTTCAGGTTTATCTATCTGGATCCCCTCACCCACGTTTGTCGCTTGCCGGTTCAAGCCGAGCTCTCACCTATAAATATGAATAAGCTAGAGTGTATCGAGAAAGTATTTTTCCATGCTGTGAAACACCACAGAGCCATATTCATGTATTGGAACTTTTTTTCTAAAAAAGAAACAATTAAAGTAACAGCACTTGTGGGTATAAAAGCAGTTGTTGTTGTTTTGAAAAATTCTATTAAAGTTTTTGATAGAGTAAATCTTTTTGTAGGATTTTATTTGATGCAGAAAAATGATTTAGTCAAAAAGTTTATCATTTTTAGGAAGCTAAGGCATTGGTTGAAACCAATTCAATTTCAAGGTTTGACCTTAAACCTAAATAAATTGTCTTTTGAAAGTTTCTCAGAAAGAAGATCAAGAGGGAGAAAAGTTCCTTTGTTTGCAAAAAGGCTTTAAGACTAAATTTTTTAAATATTTCACTTGACTTTGGCTTTTAGGAAACTTCCCTTATACATTTCATTCATTTGTAGAAAAAATATTTAGGTATAGATCACCCCTTGTTTCTCTTCAAAGAATGGTCTGACATGCCTATCTGGCAAATATAAAAATCCCTTGTAGTTTCATATCATATTTATCATTATTGTACATTTTATCATAACCTTAAGAAGCATGTTTTTTCAACTAGCAATCTTAGTGTTTTGAATGATTGGCATTTAAATCAGCGAATGGTCTAAAAGTATATATATAGATGTCTTGTTCGAAGCAAACAGTCCTGTTGCTTGAAATTTTATATTAGGAAAAGAGCGTAGTTTATCATCTTACCGTCATAAGATGAAATTGTCAGTTGAAGTTTCTTATCAATTAATATAATATAATTAATAGTGGTACAGTAAACTTATGTTTATCGTAATTGAATACTTAATATATAATGTATGTACCCTTTTCACGCCCGAACCGCCAGACCAATATCCACCAAATTTTGCATAGACCTCGCCAACTCAGAGAAGGTTCTTAACACAAGCATGACCACAGCAAGCCAACCCCCAGACCCCAGGGTACCCCAAACTCCAAAACCGAAATGGGTCAAGGGAGAGAAAACTTTGTGTAACGTAAAATGTCCAGATGGGTCACGTTAGCTCATCAAATTTTTCCCGGACAGTGCCGGGGCCCAGTTGGCTAGTATTGTATAAATTTGAAGTTTCTCATTAATTAGTATAATAATTGATATTAATATTAGTATGATAAACTTAGATTTATCATAATTGCAAATTTCTTCCGTAACCTAACAGACCTTCAAATTACATTTTATTATAATACTATATCTAATAATGTATGATGCATGTTTTTTCAAATTGTTTTTTAATGTTTTGAACAATTTACATCTGAATCTATCTATGTGCAAAAAGTACGAATAGAGATGTCTCATTCAAAGCAAAAAGTTTGGTTGCTTGAAATATTTTATTTGGAAAACTGTGTAGTCTATCATCTTATCTTTGTAGGCCATGGCTATGACAACTGGCTGAGAATTGGGTGGTTGAGTTCAAATCTATGGTCTAGGCTAAATCTTTGACTCCTGAATTTACATTAATTAATCATTTACACAAAATGGTTGTCTCAATCAGGATTGATATTTTTACAGAAACTCAATATGAGTGATCTCTAACTGATTGATTCACATTTATAGATATTTTATGATTTTTTTTTGGGTTGCAGGACATAATTCTGCATTTATGCTTATTTTCACTGAACTTGTTTATACCAGGCAAGTTTTGTGGCATGTTTTGATTACGGAAGATTGTCCCGAATGAATGATAGCAAACACGTAACTTCAGCTTCTTGTCCCAGGTCATGGCAAAGGATCGAGTACAGGGTTACAAGGGAACAGAATGGATTTTCCAGAAATCCTCAACAAGTGTTCCAAGAATGAATGTTCTTCATCCTTAAGACCCCACGTGGAGTTCAGTGTGGACTCAAGTGCTTCCCAAACAACGGAGGGACAAATCCTGGCATATCCTCCAGACATGGACAGTTGAAGAACCCTACGACAGACTTTGACAGAGGTCAATCGTAGAATGATTCATTCACATTTATCGATAAAATTAAAACAATAGAAGACATAACTCTCAATCAAAGCGAATTGCTGTAAAGTCATACTATTATCATTCACTTGATTTAGTGTTAGAAGGATCAGTTCTTCTCCATCTTATTTCTTATTATAATAACAACCATGTATGGTTGGCTAATTCAATCAACTAGAACCTTGTACCAGATATGATGATGTTTAGAAGACATTTTCAGATAAACTTCTGGTTGTTGATCTGGAGATTGGGGAAGTATGAGACAATCTCAATCATCCAAAAAGAGCTATAATTGTTCTGTAGTTTATTTTCCAGATGTTTCTAAAACTATGCTTGTATGCTAAAATGTTGTCTAGAAAGTCCCTTTTGGCTATTTGGTCTGAGAAATACTCAAGAGCTTCACACTTTTGCTTCTGAACATTTAAGTGGAAATGGTTTTCAGACTACCTTTGAACTTCCTTTTTTCCCATCTCCACTCAGCATTTCTGATGAAATCAATCTTCTTTCAAGGTTTGATTACCATTTGCACTCATCTTTGACCTTGTTTGGGTAGAATAGAAGATGGTATTCTTCCATAATATATTTGATTGACATTTATATGCAATTACTTTGTTTCTATTAGCTACTTCATTGGCATTGTTATTCAATAATCTTCTTTAAATGTGCCCCTAAGTAAAAATGCATATTAAAAGAGAAAGATTGTGATTGGGTACTTACATAAATTATTGTTGAGGCAAAGACAATAATTTTTGAATACACTTTTACCATTCTTTAGCTAAGGTGTTCCTATAGTTATTATCCTTAGCAGGCAGCTTTGTTGATTTTAGGCAAGCAAACCCTATTAAGGCTTTAGTCATTTTAAATATTGTTTTTTGATAGGTACAACTAGTTTTGCAGTGGCCATATCATCAAAGTATGTAGGTTTTATCTTAGGTTTAGTGATTCAGCTTGAGGTCATGAAAAATACAACGTTTGAAGAAAACACAGTAAGAACTAAACCCTGTTGGCATTGGCAAATATGACTTGTTGGGATTGCTTGTGACCAGATTGTCAATTAGAAAGTTGACCTTCAACAAAAAAAGCCAATTCATCTATCAGTGGTGGCTGAGTGGTCAAAGGGACCTGACTGGGAGCTGAGGTCTAAGGTTGTGGGTTCAATACCCATCTGTGCCAATTATTTTTTCTTCCCCAGATTGAAAAAAAATCAACATGGCATCTTCAGTCAGGGTAATAGTAATCTGCATAGTGACTCTAATAAAGGTGATAAACATAAATAACCATCTCTTGAGTCAATACTGCACCAGGTTATTATCTCTCCCTAGCAAAGCAAGATAGGAGTTTAGAAATTTTGTATAGGGTTCTGTTTAAGAATGCTTGATGTCACTTGTCCGAGGGGCTGTCACCCCATTCTCCTCCTACACCAGTGGAGTTAGAGGCATCAAATTTGGCATGCGTAATTCCTACATGAATGGCTCCAAAGTAACCAACCTGATTTTTGACATTTTGCCTAGAAATTGAGATATTTAAGCTCAAAGTTATGTAGTGAATTAATGGGTGGAATGGGTCGCTCGGAGGTTTTGGCATTTTTCCCCGCACAAAAAATGCCCTCCTACTTAATTTATATTTGTATTTATTACTAGACTTCATCTTACAAAATATGTACTTTTTAAAAGCTATGTATGACACAAATTAACAGTATTCAATCAAACAAAATACACAATATAGAAATGTTACGCCAAGTTAATTTGTAAATGACTAGGGAAATCACAGTCCAAAACCAATGTGTTTTTCTGGTTCATTCTTATGGCACTATAACTTAAGTCATCTTTGAGCCAGTCCAAGTTAAGCTCATACAAAGTTTCAAGTCTTTTTTGGTAGCGCTTCTATCCCAATTTTGGTTTATGCTGTAACGATGAATTTTCCTCTTGTATGGTTTCCTGTTATTTATTTACATCTTGGCTCTCATCTGCTTAGAAAAGGTTATTATTGGTTTGCGAAGTTGTTTGATGCATCAACTGGTCGTTGAATATTATCATTGTGGATCAGATAGAGATCTCTATAAAGTACAATTTAATTGACCCACTGCAGCCTATTTGTTGGAGGCAACTGATTACTGACTAAAAACTAATATTTATGGTGCAATCCCCAGCCTTGCTTGATATTTTTTTCCAGGATTGCAGAATCAAACCAACAAGGCATCTTGAAGGTGTTTACCCTGTGTAAGACATCAAAAGAGTCAATCCTGCAAAACATATATTTACTTACCTTTTCAAGCTTTTTTTGCAAAAACAGTAATTTACTATTAAAATTCTGAGTCAGAATTTTTTAAACATGCAAATTTTTGAAGACAAAAAATACTCCTTTTGCCAATATCTTCATT
>Ga0194133_10008532_pt1 | contig 11936 bp, 11 predicted proteins | sample TA2KigOf40mmetaG_FD_155448 | JGI IMG/M metagenome (GOLD analysis project Ga0194133, IMG submission 155448) | Freshwater microbial communities from Lake Tanganyika, Tanzania - TA2015055 Kigoma Offshore 40m | ecosystem: Environmental > Aquatic > Freshwater > Lake | place: Tanzania: Lake...
GACAATAGCCTACAAGTTATGGACAGGCTTTGCAAATATATTTATGCTAACGATTCCACTGATAGGTTAAGGACACAAGCGATTCTTTGTCACATTTATCACCATGCCATCCATGATCAGGTATGCTCATATTTATAATAAAGCTTTAAAGTTTAGCACATGAAAAAGTCGATTCTATTACAGTGGTACCAGGCTCGTGACCTGATGTTGATGTCTCACCTCCAAGATGCTATTAGTCATGCTGATCCTCTGACCCAGATTCTTTACAACAGAGCTATGGTACAGCTTGGGCTGTGTGGTTTTAGGCATGCAGAGATCAAGGAGGCTCACAACGCTCTTTTGGATATACAGTTAGCAGGGAAGTCTAAAGAGCTGTTGGCCCAAGGACTTTTGCCCCAGGTAAAATTATTTTCTTGATAATCCAAGCAGGCAAAGTAAGTTTTATTTTTACAGAGGAACAATGAAAGGTCACAAGAGCAAGAAAAGATAGAAAAACAGCGCCAAGTTCCCTTCCATATGCACATTAATTTGGTGAGTAGAAGGATTATTTCAGTAAGATAGGATGGACTTTTCAAACCAAACGATTTTTTCTACAGGAGGTGCTTGAGTGTGTCTACCTTGTCTGTGCAATGTTAATAGAGATACCTTACATGGCTGCACACGAATTTGATGCTCGCCGACGAATGATATCCAAAGCTTTTTATCAGCAGCTCAGGCTTAGTGAGCGCCAGGCTCTGGTAGGCCCTCCTGAGTCGATGAGGGAGCATATTGTTGCTGCCTCTAAGGCCATGAGAAATGGAGACTGGAAAAAGTGTAGGGATTTCATTATAAACGAAAAAATGAATGGAAAGGTATGTATGATGTTTTTCTCAGCCTGATTTGTTTGCTATTGAATGATGAAAATATGTCCTGCAGTTTTGAACATCAGCTTTTGGCTGATAATTTGTGAACAATTGACATCCTGAAAAATCAAAACCAATAAGGCTCTTCATCAGACGAATCATGATTGTGCCATTAAACAAGGTTTTTCTGATACAGGTCTGGGACTTGTTTTATGAAGCTGACAAAGTCCGAGCCATGCTGGCAAAAATTATTCAAGAAGAGACCCTGAGGACTTACCTTTTTACGTACTCGAAGGTCTACGACTCAATTTCTGTGGTAAGAATCAGCTTTGGTTTGACGCTGAAGAAGCTATCTGATGAATTTGAAAGAACTTTTGTACCAGGGATTCAGCATAGAGCTAGAAATAGCAGAACCCACTATGCTGGCTCTGGATATATGATATTAATTTCTTTGGGTCTGATTTTGCACCCCATAGAAATGTCTTTATTCAGTAAAGGTGTATTTCAAGTGTGTCTTTAAAAACTGCTCAGGTTTCTCTTGCGGACTTGTTCGAATTGAAAAAGGAAACTGTTCATGCCATAGTTTCTAAGATGATCATCAATGAAGAATTAATGGCAAGCTTGGATGAACCGTCAGAGTGCATGGTTATGCACAGGTTTGTACATTCAGGTCTTACTCTCTGACCAAATTTCATCTGAGTCCCTTTTTTTGTGTTTCAGGACAGAGCCAAGCCGTCTGCAGTCGTTGTCCTTGCAATTGGCTGACAAGATTTCTCAGTTGGTTGAAAATAATGAAAGGTTGCTCGAGCACAGGCCTGGGGGTAAGTTGGTTTTTTACCATCTTAATATTAATTTTTTCAAATGCATCAGTGAATGCCCCTAACAGTTGGCCCACAATAACCTTCGTACGAGCTAATTTTTTCTCTGATTAACAGCATGGCAAGGCCCTTGGCGTGGAAAGGACGATCGGCAGGGTGGAGCCGGTCAAGGCATGAACCAAGGCGGAATGTTCGGCCGAAATAATCGCGAGGCTGGCAAGTTTGGTGGGGGAAACAGGGATTCCAACAAATATGGTGACGGTGGACGCAACGTCAAGTTTTCAGACGATAGGAAATATGGAAATGACCGTCAAAATGGTAATACTGCAAATGAAAATATCTCATATATCCTACTTTGTCTCTGCATGGCCTCATTTTCGTTCCAGACCGTAAATTCAGCGATCAAAGAGGCGGCGAAGGAGGTCGCAAGTTCGAAAAACGTTACGATAACCGAAAGTGGAATAAGAACAATCAAAGCAATCGGGAGTAGTTGTCCAAGATTTCAATTCCAACCAATTCATTAAGATGTCTTCATTCTGCGTTCATAAAAAAGCTCGATTCGAATATTTCGTTAAACGCAAAAAACGGAAAAACCTTTGTCTCTCCAAACGAAATCTATTATTTTTATGAATGCAGTTTATCACAAAAAATATCATTAATGAAAAGACTTAGAATTTTCAAAGGGCCAAAACTGCTGGTCAGGGGTTCGAGACACTCTTATTCTATTTTGTGGAGCTTCTTCAAAAGTGCGGTTGAGGAGGTTACATAGCGTTCAAATTGATATTTTATCTATGTAGTCTAGAGGGGCTGAACGCAACGAAAGAAGGGCAAGCTCTCAATCTTGAGAAAAATTAGGCCTCAAAGGTCGTCTCCAAAAATTTACTTAGCCCCAAGATGAAAATGCCCTTAATTTGTACAACATTTTTAGAAGAGTTAACTGTGTCTTAAGGAGTCTGTTCAAGAATATACAAAATTTAGGACTCGGGTTACCTTGGGTTCAGAGAGAAAGAGCCTTCATTTCGCTACAATCGCTGCACTCTTGAAGTTTACCCTCATGATGACGGGATCCAAAATGTCGCTTTGACGTTAAAATCACGTGCAGCCCCTAAAAATGTTGGAAGAGAAACTATTTGGGAATCATAAAAATACCTTCGAAACACGTGATCTAAATTTTGGGCTTTTGACAGATTTCATCAATCTGTCAAATCAAATTAGGCAAGGTTCGGAATGGTTCGAAATCCAAAACGAAGTAGCTTACCATCAGCTGCAAACCAAATGCCGCGCCGCTCCCTTTTTTTGCGCGTACTTTATCAGCTGACGGCTGCGCGAGGAATGGTGCACGCATGGTTCGCGTATTTTATTTTGTCCTTGGCTTTAAGTATATTCTGAGTCCCTTCCCTCGATTGGTAGAGATCAATTATAAAGACAAAACTGAGTCAAAACAAAATAAGAGCACTACTTTGATGGAATGCATGTCAAAGGAAAATGGAACTCTTTTAAAGTTTAGTTTAATTTACGAACTGTCATTTACACTTGCGTCAGCCAAAGTCACGTCCAAAAAGAGTGAACTATTCTTAAACAGAAAGCTCTGGTGTTTCTACAATGGCAGGAAAGGAGGACATTGTTCCATTGGTGGCTGTAAAGCCGGTCAAATCAGCTTTTTGTAGGACCACGAGTTGTATCGGTGAACCCAGGGTGAGTCACTTTTTGACGAACATCTATGACCCTTGATTACAGTTATTTATTTTGAAGGAGACTGCCTTGAACTACCTCTTGTCTGAAGATGTTGAAAATCTGTCCAACCTTCTTGCATCTACCTTCCCTGCCGACGATGATTCGTCAGATGCAAGCATTTATTTGCCTTTGCCTGATGACCACTGGATTAATAGTCCGTATGACAAGGAAGCAGATTTCAAGTCGTTGTTGCATCTGGCAGCCGAAAAAAACCCGAGCGAGCAATCAATCTATTTTATTAGACTTCTAATGTCTGCTGGTGCCAGGTATAAAAGTTGTCAGAGACCATTCTTTTAAAAAAATACTGTGTTGACATTAAATTATAGAGCTGACTTGTACAATGAAAACGTTGGTTGTGCCCCCGTCCACGCAGCTGCACGGTCTTCAAATTTGGAAGGCTTAAAACTGATGGTGGAGTTTTCTGAAAAGTAAGTACAAAGGAAAATTTCTCGCTCACTTTCGTGATAGATTTTTTCATAATTAGATCGTCAATAACTGGAAACATTTTGTCTGTCTTGGATTCAACGGGGTCTAGTATTTTTCATATAGCGGCCTCAAATAAAGATGTTGAAATGATGAAGTTCCTCTTAAGCAGGTAAATAATAAATATGGCCTGACAACGTTCACTTTACCTTTAAAACCCTTGTTGTTCGAAGATCTCCCTCTACCAATTTTGACGGGGAAGATTTCATTGGCCGTCGCACACCTTTATACATAGCAGTTTCCCTTGGACAAAGAGAATTAGCTTTAATGCTTATCAGCAACGGTGCCAGCACAAAAAACATCATTTACAATAAAAGTATAGAAGCCTTGATCCAAGAAAATTTGCCGACGATTGATCTGTCTAAAATACAAGTGAGTCAAAAATCAAGCCCTCTTCAATCGCGTTTGATGACTTAATAAATTTTTTGGCTAGGTGACTTGTCGTCCAAGAAGCAGCAGTTCCGAAAACATTTGTTTCGCCTTGGACAGGTTGCTCGATAAAACACAACTCAACGTGACTCGAGGAATCAGCAGTGCTCAAAATTTTCTCCAATTCATGATGCTGGCTGCTAAAGTCTCAAGCAAAGAGCTCGAAAATTATGACAACGGGGACATGACGCTACTTCAAAAATGTTGCACAATAGGCCTTGACAAATTTGCCAGCTGTCTTTTAGATAAAGGATTAAATCCTGATGGAACTACGTAAATTTTTACAGATCTGTTCTTGAAAAATCTATATTTTACATTGATCAGTTGAATTTAATTTAGTCCAACATGCAGCTCCTCGCCACTTTTGATTGCCTGTTACTATGGTCGCAGTGAGATTCTCAAAGCTTTGATCAATCATAAGTCTGCTTCAACTGAAAGTCAAAGGACTGCAAATTTTTCAGCACTTGAAAAGTAAGAAGACCAGAATTTCATTTTACAGTTTCCATGCCTAACTAGAACACTTTTACATAGATCATCTGGAGAAAGTGTTCTCCATCAGATATTGCGAAAGCGTTGCGAGGGGCCAAACTCAGACTATCAAGAATGTTTTCGTCTTTTAATGGAAACCTCAGACCCTACAATACTTGCAGAGTTGAAACGTATCATCAACACAAAAGATGGCAAAAAGTACACAGCTCTTCATTATGCTACACAATTATGGTCTCAAGAAACGGTAAAAATATCATTTTTAACTTTCATTACTTTTTCCACTCATTTTTTTTCTATCACAGGTTCTATTATTACTCAAACTCGGGTCCAACATTGGAATAAAAAGTGTCTGGAATGAAGTACCCATTTCTAAAATATTGCCAGAGACGATGGAGACATTTTTAAATGAATATTGTTTACAGTAAGTTGGTCTTTTAAAAAAAGATAAAAATTGTAATGTTTTGAGAGTTGTCAATGATTTCAGGTCCAAAGGCTTGGTAACTCAAGAAGATTTCGAACTAACTTTTAATTATTCCTTTCTTGCACCTCCTGTCGACAGCAAAGTTTATGATGAACATGATAAAGAAGGACAAAAGCTCATAGAGAAAGCTGCCTTGCCTGAAACAGAATCATTGTGGTACATGAGTATGTCCAAGGAGCACAGGCATCTCTTAAAACATCCTGTATTAATTTCAATATTAAATACTGCTTCTTGTAAAAAACCTGAATTCTTTTTACTTTATTTTCAGGTTATTACTTCATTCTTGTACTTGAAATGGGGGCAAATAGCAAGTTATTTTAATAGAAACTTGCGTTTCTACTGTTTGTTTGCACTTTGCTCCACTTGGTAGGTTGATCAAAAATAATAAGTGGTGATAAAGAAAATGAAGGTTACAATTTAGGTACATTTTTGAGCGTTATGGAGGCATGACGTTAAAATCGACCCGTTCAGAAGACTGGCTTCTTTCAAACGATACAGTATTTTGCTCCGATATTATTTTAAATTCTGGTATTTTTAAAACTGGATCGTCGATCTCAGCGATTGTCAAATTAATTTTTCCTAATTTTCTTCTCTAGATCATGATCGACAAGGCTTTTGGTATGTTCTTTTCTTGCTTCAATTCATTGGACAGGTAGAGCTTGATTTAAACTTTTATTCGAAGGATATTTTTTGTAAGCTTTTCAATATTGTAGCTTTTATTCATGATGTCTGATTGGAAAGACGAAGTTACAGGCATGAAAAGAGCTCGATCATCGTTGGGATGTCTTTGCAAAGTGATATTTGTTTCATGGCTTGAAGTGTTGACTTTGACTCTGATGGGTATAGTTACTTACTACTCAGTTGGTTCTCTGTGGTACGTCATAACTGTACTAGTTGGACTTCTTGCCTTGAGAGAATTGTTTCAGATGAGTGTTTCAATTAAGAGATACTGTTTAACACCCGAAAACTGGTTGGAATTGGGGTAAGCACTACCAAAATCTACATAACTAAAACCTAAATTCATCATTTTTATCCCTTTTCAGTGTGATAGCACTCATGGCAATCATACTATGGTACCCTGATTCCTACATCTCTGATCCCTGTTCGGTGAAGCGCCATCTGGCAGCAATTTCGATCGTTTTGGTAGTTGGTTATATACAAAACTTTCTTCAGAATTCAGTTTTACCTCATCTGTGTAATTTAGATTTGGTCTGAACTTGTAACTTTTGTTGCTCGTCATCCAAGGCTGTCAAGATACAATGTTTACGTCATCATGTTTTACAAAGTCTTGAAAACATTTTTCTTCTTCCTACTGTGGTATTCATTTTTCATGGTAGCATTCGGCCTGGGCTTTTATATAATGCTACACAAAGACACTGAAACTGTACCTTCAGAGGAGCCGAGTGAATTTCCGTTTTTTGACAGCCCTTTTCTCTCTCTGGTACAACAACATGGCTTTTTTTTTACCTATTCATTACACTAAATTTAATTCTTACATTTTCAGATCAAAACCACCACCATGTTTGTCGGAGAAATAGAGTTTTCGGACCTACCAATAGACTTAAAAAACAACATCTTCCCTTTGAGTTATGCATATTTATTGGTAAATCACTTGAAACATTTTTGAATTCATGGTTGTACTTAAGACTTGATAATTTTAGGCATTTGTTTTTCTCATAATTGTTGTCCTGATGAATCTTCTTAATGGACTGGCTGTCAGTGATACAGGAATGATCAGAGAAAAGGCGGAAATAGTATCCCACATTTCAAGGTACGAAAGAAGCAAATTTAAAAAATCTTATTAAAAAAATTCACCCAAAACCTTTCAGAGTTGACACAATTTCATATATTGAGTCCCTTCTACTTGGTGATCCATTCAATTTCCTCTCGAACTGGCCAGCAATGCAATGGTTGAGGTCCATTCCAAGGCAACTTAATTATTCATTCTTTTTTTCAACATTTACATAAAAGTATTTCACCATTTTTAGCATGTCTTTGTTCCGTTGTCTATGTCACCACAATGACTTGATGCGAAGACTGACTTTAAAACTCACAGGAGCTACTGGAACCTTGATTTTTTACTCAGTTTTACCAGGAAAAACAATGACCATTTTCCCAAATAAGAATAGGCAAAGAATATGCCCTGGAACCAGGAGGCAACTGGATCTACCAAGCGACATCATCAACTCAGCTAAGGTATTTTACAAAAGAGAAGACAATTTTTTTCTACAATAACTTTCTTTTATTTCATCTTTAGGACATTGTCATTTCAAGGCAAGAAAGTGAAAGGATTCAGAGACGAGCAGAAGATATTGATAAATGTATTGAAAGTCTTCTCGCCAAAACTCAAAGTGTTGAGTTGAAGCTTGAGAAAATTTTTCATGCCCTTCACATCAAGGACTGAGAAATATTGACAGGGTTTTTTCTACTTCTTACTCTTCCTCTCTACTTTTTGGGACAAAAGTGACACTTTATTTTAATTTATTTCAATAACATGGGATTGATGGTCCCATAAAAACCTGTTCTTAATCAGCAGTTATTTTTTGATAGACAAAACGTACTTTGCTCGTGTTATTCTGACAGGATCACAAAACAACTACAGAGCAGATTCCAAAAAGAGAAATTAAAAATACTCGAAAACAAGCATGTCAAGGATTCAACAATCATTGTAACTTTGCAAAGTGGAAATCTAGATAACAACTGGATTTTTGGAATCCAAAAGGTTGACCTAATTAAAATAGCCATATGATTGGGTTGTGTATAAATTGAAGCTTTTAGATGATGATTTTTCTATTGTTAAAATTTGATCATATTTAATCATAATGATTACTTTTTCTGTACCAAATTTCTGAATAATTGATCTGTCGCTTTCAAACTTTTGAATTATTGTCAAGTTTTTCTCCAAGAATTATCAGTTTGAAATAAAAGCTGTCAATAAACATCCTCAGGTTCTCATCTCTTCTTGGTTGGAGTCTACCTCTCATCCAGTCTCTCTGCAAATCTTAAAATAATGGATAACTTGCCAAATTGCAACAATTTGGATCTTCCCTTGCACCCCCAGCTGCTAGGACTTTAATATTCCAGACAATTTCAAACAAAATAAGACGCACACTTATTTGCTTTATTGAAACGAAGCAAAATTATTCCTCTCTATTCTAGAGTGTCAAAAACCATTCTAAATACATCGAGAACTCCAGTTTGCTTTTTTTATTAGCGTCCTTCAATGTAAGTTGACAAATCAATTTCGTCGGGGAGTTCAGTAATGTCAACTTCAAACCGATCCTGGACCTCATTCAAGATTTTAGCATCTGTCTCATCAGATACAAAAGTAATGGCCAGTCCCTAAAAAAAAGAATTTTAATTAATTGAACACAAAATTTTGTTGGCAAACTTCAACAGGGTAACTTTACCTTGGTGCCGAATCTACCAGCTCTTGCAACACGGTGAAGGTAAGTGTCTGTATCCTCAGGCATGTCATAATTGAAGACAATATTGACACGCTCAATATCCATTCCTCGTCCAAATAAGTTTGTTGCAATCAAGATTCGCTACAAGATAGAGACAATTTTACTGTCACATTTCAAGCTTCAATAAAGTTTGAGTTACCTTTTGAAAATCTTTGAATTGCTGATATTTAGACAGCCTTTCTTCTTGGGTCATTCCTCTGTGAATTCCAACAGCAGGGAAATTCTGCTCTGATAACAGCTGAGCAAGAGCAATGCACCGCTGAACGCTCTTCACAAAGATGACGACCTGATTGAACTCCAACACATCCAGAAGTTCAAAGAGCTTTCTATTTTTCTCCGAATCCTTCAACTTGACGTAATGTTGTTGCAATCCATGCAAGGTCAGCTTTGCTTCGTCATCGACATAGACTTCCATTGGCTAGAAAATAAAAAATTAACCTAAACGGGACAGTTAGTTTGTATCTCATTGCTGTACACAAGCCATGATTGATTAGAGCCACCAACTAATATAACTTTTTAGTTTTAACCAAGAAGATATTCTAAACCGATCCAGAGGGAGGAGTTTGATCTATCTCAGCTCTCGAGCGAACAAGCATTTTTCTTTTCTTCGAAGTCTTCCAAGCCATTACGGCCCCACAACAAGACCATGACAAAGCTTCAACTGAGCCAAGAATTTTTTGGCGAGACAGAAATTTACAAGTCTGCTGCGACGCCTCAGAAGTTTGTTACTACATCAACATTTGAAATACAAAGTTGATGTTCCTTAGTAGTTCTCCAAGTATTAATGTAACGAAGACTTGAATTCTGATAGGGACCAATCTAGCATAGAAGATTTGTCCAAAGTAGAAAAATGTGGTTGGATCTGGCAAAGGCTTTTAAGGTATAAAATGTGAGGGTTTGGCAACTGCTCGCTCTGAACGGTTTGACACAAAACTGAGCGGTATCCCTTGCTTTAGAACAACTCAATCAGCTTTGGCGAAATATTTGTCAGCATGACAGATCGGAGGACCGATTTCTTAGATGATGAAACATCAAGAAGCCAAATAGTTTTCAAATGATGCTGCCCACAATGTGATGAGATTTGAAAGAAGTGGTTGGTCAAATACAGAAATTTCTCGTACGTCTTGCATGAACTTTTTGCAGACAGGCCTGATGTCCTTAGATAGGGTAGCTGAGAACATCATCACTTGCTTTTCATGAGGCGTTGATCGGTAAATTTCCTGGACGTCTCTCCGCATATCTGTAAAAAAGTACCCGTTAATAATATTCAAGTCTTGTGGTGTAGAAAGACCTTGAGGGGTAGAAATAATCAAAAGCAAAAATTTGAAACATTTACCTAGTTGTTCTAGCATCTTGTCACATTCGTCCAAAATAAAGTGCTTCAAATTTTTCAAAACCAGCTTCTTTGACCGAATGAGGGCCAAAATTCGACCAGGCGTCCCAACAACTATGTGAGGACAATTGGTTTTCAATGCCTCTTCATCTTTAGCAATAGATAGGCCTCCAAAAAAGACTCCCACCTGGAATAGTAGGAGCACTCATAAAACTGCTTTCTTTCTCTTCAGTTCACTTGTGAAAATAAAATTCAAATTAAAACTTACTTTGATTCCGCTCATGTATTTAGAAAAACGTTCATACTCTTTGCTTATTTGAAAGGCAAGTTCTCTTGTGTGACACATAACAAGGACCGAAACCTAAAATCGAGACCATTAGTTTCGACGACTTTCATAGCTTAGTCTTTAAGGTGGGATAAGTGGGTTTCTCACCTGCCCATCTTGGGGCTCAAGCTGCTGAAGGGTAGCAAGGACAAACACAGCAGTTTTTCCCATACCAGACTTAGCTTGACACAAAATGTCCATGCCAAGAACAGCTTGAGGAATGCATTCGTGTTGTACTGAAAGTGCATACCATATGGTCAAAAAAACTAAACTTTTACATGGAAAGTCAAAGCTACCACTCACCCTCTGAAGGATGTTCAAATCCACAGTCAGCAATGGCTCTGAGAATTTCAGGTTTTAACAGAAAGTCCCTGAAGCCAGAGCTGTGAATGGACACATAAGTTCCCTTCACTTCCTTTTTACCCCCGGAGGTTCCGTTGGTCACTCCGTTTTCGGTCTGATAAAAAATTATATTATCTTTCAGTATTCAACTTAATCAAGTCCTCTAAACACTTTTACCTGGTCCTCCTCTTCGTAGTCTAAAAGATCATTGTCACCAACGTCAGCCATTTCGACTTACCTACAACCAAAAGTACAAAAACTTGTAATAATTTAGAACATACATCCGGTAGGTATAACTTCTATTGAAGTGACCAGAAAATAGCTCCTAGAGGTTTTCGTTATAACAAGTTAGATAATTTTTAAACGAAGGGAAGCCACAACAATGAAGAGCAAAAGAACCGGTCAAATTGCTGCTTTATCGATTAAAAAACTGTTGTTAACCTAGAAAATAAAGTTCACTTACCTAAAAATGTTCGGCTTGATAATATAAAAGACGCTTGAACTTGCAGTTGAGTTGAACGAGAAATTGTGGTTCCGCCGCGGCAGCCCGGTCGATCGATTAGAGCAAAAACCAAACAAAACAAACACAAAAACGTTTTTGCCCAAAGGCTGAATGGCAGACTTTGGCTGCACAAAAATTTGGGCAGAATTGTTTGGTCTCGAATTGATGCTTTTAAAATAGCAAACGAACTTTTTCAAGAACTAAATGCGAAATAAAGAAGTGACTTTAGTGTTTTGCAACATAAAAATTGAACTGTAAATTTGATTTTTTATTAAAACTAATCTTTGGTTTGTCATTTATTTGTTTGTTTTTACTCACCGCCTAACCGATGTGGGTTACAGGTTTCGCCATCAGTGAGTGTGGGAGGGAGGGACATGTCAGGTTTTTCAAGTGGAAACATCTCTAGTTATCATTAATAGAGTTAAAGTTCTGTGGGTGGAGTCTTCCATTGTGTTGGCAGTTAGTTATAAAAGGTAAAGAGATGGGTCAGATGCCAAGGGTAAAGGGGAACTAGGTGACACTGTGTGGATTTTCTGGTGCAAGAAGGGTATATAACACTTAGCTTATGTTAAGGTGCATATAGACACACATTTTTTTCTGTAAGTATTCTCAGATTCTGTGACAATTGACCTTTTTTTCACACAACCTCCACAGTTTTTTCTGTAACGATTAAAAAAAATTTTCTATGAAG
>Ga0194133_10008533_pt1 | contig 11935 bp, 7 predicted proteins | sample TA2KigOf40mmetaG_FD_155448 | JGI IMG/M metagenome (GOLD analysis project Ga0194133, IMG submission 155448) | Freshwater microbial communities from Lake Tanganyika, Tanzania - TA2015055 Kigoma Offshore 40m | ecosystem: Environmental > Aquatic > Freshwater > Lake | place: Tanzania: Lake Tanganyika...
TTATGTCATTAGGAACTACTTTATACCCTGCTTCAATATAAAACATGTAATCTACACCCTCTGGAAAGCTTACACCACCACTAAATGTTTGTATGTTTGCACTATCTTCTGTATCAAAAAATCCAAATGAGTCAGATGCGGCAAATGCCATTTTTGCAGGTTTGCGTTCATATCTATTCCAGGTAGTAATTCCTGCAACTGGATCTTTTACAATTCCAGTCTTGTCCTTTGTAATGCTGTAGTCGTCATCTGACAATGCTGGACCATCCTCATCATCGACGTCCCAAACTTTCTCAGCGTTCTCAAATACCTTAAGAACCTTATAGGCTCTTTTCCATAGTGGAAAATAATCTGTGCCCTGACCAACCGCCTGAATCCATTCAGTCTTAAAATAAAATCCTCCTGGCACATAGGAGTCAATTATTTGTCTTGCTAGTTTTTCGTTTGCTGTATACTCTGAAATTTCTGTGGCCGTAGTTGCCAAATCATTGGCGTCTACATATGGACGAACGATCTCAAGGTTATCCTCAACTAAAACATCTCCACGCTCACTGCCAACCTTCTCATATATTTCTAAAGAATAGTGACTATCGTATTTAGAGAAAGAGTCTGGAAGGGTAAATGAAATGACGCTACTTGCATTAGATGTAACTGCAGAGTCAACGATTTCTTCGTATCTATCATTTGTAGAAATGACCAAATAATGAGACGTGCTAGCCGCTGTTACTGTATAGGAAATTGAGAGCGGGTATGGGGGAACACGTAGAATCTCCATTATTGTACGCCGTAGTATCTTGCCATCTCTTCAGGAGTTGCTTGTCTAACTCCCTTGCGAGAAAGCCACCAATCGGCTGCCTCCTTAGTAACTATATTATAACCAACTTTGAGCGAACCCTTTTCCTTATTTAAAGAATACTTATTATGATCTGAGTATAGGGCAATCTTTTTTAATGTCTTTTCGGGTTCTGGTATTAAAACAATGGTTTTACCCTGTAGAATATTTAACATGTCCATTTTGGTTTTTGCTTCTTTAAGGTCAATGTTATTTTTTTTAGCATAAGACTTTATCTCAAATACCGTTTTTGTTTTTAACTCTTCTAAACTTAACATTATTCCTCCACTGTCATTATACCAGAAATGCTAAAAGAGAGCGGTTTCTAGGCCGCTCTCTTCTAGTTTTTATTGGTTAGATTTTAGGAATCTGCGCTGTCTGCGTCGACATATGCGACTGCATCCAACTCTTCCCATGCAAGACCAAAGCGAACGAAGACTGTATATTCTACAGTATCCTTCTTTGGCTTGTATTCACGATTTACTGTGATATCGCGTTGGAAGCCCCAAATACGGTTTTCTGGGAATGTCAAATCGACATACCCTTCTGGGTAATAAGGAACCTCAAGCACATCTACACCTAGTACACGAGTTGTACGTGATGCACCAAGTGTTTGCGCTCCACCATCAAGAAATTCTTGACGGTTTGCTTGTGTGCTACCAATTCTGTCAGCAAATGCTGCAGAAATAGCGTCTGCAAGAGTACCGTTATTTCTAACAATACCAGCAAAAGCATCTGTACCTGCGTAGAACTTTAGGTTCGACTTTAGTGAACGATACTTGCGTGGCATTGCCAATAACAGATTCTGCATAACAGTGGTTGTGAAGTTATTGTCTGATACTGTTGCTGATAGCTCGTGAGCAGCATTTCCTACTGTTCCACGAGTTTGCTTTACGAATCCAGACAAGATTGCAAGGAAGGTACCTGTAGCACCGTCGCCGTTAATAGCCAAGTCTTCGATATCATTACCGAAAGCATTGGTCATCAAACGAACGAGACGATCTTCAAGAGCTGCCCCTTCAATATTGTCTTCTAGTGACTCTGTAGAGACTTCCCAATCAAGACGAATCTTTTTGGTTGTAAGTTCTACTTTGGTAAATGTTGCACCAATATTTGTGTATGCGTCATCTGCTTGTGCAGCAGCACGAATTACACGCTCACCAACGTTGACCTTTTCGATCTCCATGGTATTGGCTCTCATTGTAACTCTACGACCATCTTTGGCGAGAACTGTTGCATCCCACACGTAGTCGATAAAGCGGCGAGCCTGCTCTGGATTAAGAATACCTCCGTTACTTCCTGTTGGGTTTACTGCGTTTGCTCCAGTTGTTACACCGAATGCACCGCCAGAAACGTTACCAAGAGAAGTTGCAGGAGATACGTTGCTGTCTGGATCAGTTGCTGTTGCGCTACCAATACCACCAGAAACAAATGCACCCGCTTCGGCTGCCTTAATCAGTTTTTCTTGTATTTCTTGTTCCGACATATATTCACCTCCATTTAGTGTTTAGTTAAATAGGTCGGCTGTTTTGAGGAAACGTCCGCCCCATAGGGATTTTTGAGCCTTCATTTCTGAAAACTCCTGTACGATCTCGCCTAGATCGCCAGACTTGCGGAATGCTGTGTCTGCTTCTACTGCATCAACACGCTTTCCAAATTCATCAAAAGAACCCTTGACCTGATCTACATCAGTTGATACAGTTTTTACTTTACCTGTAACATCTTCAAGGGACTTTGTAATTGCAGAAACAGTTTCTTGTAGAGATTTAACTGTTCCAGCAAGATCGCTCAAGGCATTAGTTAGAGAGTCTTTAATGTCAGTTACATTCTTGGCGATGTCTGCAACTGCATCTGTTTTATTCTCTACAACTTCTTCTGTGGAAGGAGCAACTTCATCAGTCTTAGCAATTGCTGTTTCGGCAGCAGCCTCTTCGGCAACTGCTTCTGCTTCTGCTACTACTTCTGCTGTAGCCTCTGGAGCAACCTCAACATTTTCAACAATCGCTGCTGCTTCGGCTGGTGCCTCTGCTGCAACCTGTGTTTCTTCTGTCATAGGATTATCCTCCTTTGTAATCTTAATTGTCCTAATGCCTTTTGCACTATCAACTAAGAACTTTAGCATTTCAATATTGTCATCTCCTCTTTCAACAAATCCAATGTTCTGCATTGAACTGTCGCAAGTAGGGCAAGATTCCTTATCTTCTGGAGATAGGCGAACAATGTCATCTTGCTTACACCAGTACACTGTGTCGACAACTGCTTTTGCAAGATACCCGCTTAGTTCTCCCTTTTCAATTGAGAGAACGTTAGCGAACTCATTTGCTGGGTTGTCAACAAGTGATAGTTCAGTTAAATTATACTCCTTAATTATACGCACCTGACGTTTCATCTCTTCGTCAAATTCATCATCGGATTTTGTGATATTTCCTCCGATTGAAAAACCAGTTAGCGTACCATCAAGAACTTTTTCCCAAGTGTTTTGTGCACCCTTAGAAACATATGCGGAGACATAAACTCCACCATAAAATTTCTTTGTTTGCGGATCAAAGTAACGATCTTCTTTGAAAGACACGACCTTACCAACAGCACTTGGCTGATGCATTTCACGAATATTGCCTCTAAATTTCTTAAAGGCATTCATGCTGGCCTCTGTTGTTACTATATCATTTTGCTTATCTACGTTATCTAGAGTTGCAAAACCAGAAACAATACGGCGCTCTTGATCAATTTTGCCAATAGGCATAGAGAAGCGAACATTGTCGCCCTCTGTTGTCCATTGAGCTTTATTTATAATCATTGCCATCTTATTATATCATCTGTTTATATCAATATTTGAAATTTACTGCGAAGAACGGCCCTCTCCTTGAGGGTTACGGCCATTTATGGTAGATGGAGAATCTGAGTTATTATTGGTTCTTTCTCTATTTCTTTCTCTGTTCCCCGCCAAATTTGCCCTAGCATCAGTAGCCTGTCTTGGACTCATGATAAAGGGTGAGTCGCCATCAGATCTTTGTGGCAAATCTAACTTTTCACGAGCCTCATTTGGCGTCATGACCTGTGTTTTTACATATCTTTCTAAAATCTGAGACTGTGCAATCTCATCTGTGAGAGTTAGCTCATTGAACTTTAGCTCCAGAACGTCTGTCTTTTCTTTAACAATCTTATTAACCATTTTTTCTAGATATCTTTGGGCTGGTCTAGAGACCTGCTCCTTAAATGTACGATCTTGAGAAATAGCGGCAGCAATCGCAGCAGAATCTGAACCACCAAGTTTAGAGATTGGAACCTGATGAGCAATTAAAATATCATCTCTGTTTTGTTTGCGATACTCTCTAAAAGAACCTTCTTGAACCCCATTCTCAATAGGCTCCATCTTAAATTCAACCTTATTGTTTTCTGTATCTCCTGGAAGCGGAATGTACAGAGTTCTATGAGACTGAGACTTCAGTCCAGTCTGCAAAAATCTAAACATCTTGTCTTCTGCATCGGCAGACAGCTTTGCACCCTTGACTGTGATGACATATCTTGGTACTGCTTTATTCTCAAAGTAATCAATATTATATTGAGAAGAGAGCTGGTCTCCAATTAAAGAAGGCAAGGCCGCAAGAATATCTGGAATACCGTAGAAGGTGTTTAGCGGAGAGTATTGCTTTAGATGAATAATCTCGTTTGGTCTTGTATCTGTGCCCATTGGATTAGGATTCTTGGCATTGAAGTTTCTAAAATAAACCATCTTGTTTCCAATGATTTGGACAAAGCCATCACGAAGACGACGCACACGCACAGTGGTTGCTGGTATATGACCAACATATCCAATTTCTCCATTAACCTTACGACCTACCTCAATAAAGCCATTTCCAACAGACTGAAGATCTGTGTATACCTTTTCCATGGTTGTGGTAAAAGAGTCATCATCGTTTAAGGATTCTATCCAATCACGAAGCATAATCTTTGCTCTTTCAATTCTATTTCTTGCCCTGTCGACCATACCCTGGTCTTCATTCATCTCAAAACTGAGCATTGTTCTGTCTGTAATATCAAACCTATATCCAAGACCAACAACATTTTCTACCTTGGCATCAATAGCAGCGTGATTAGCGAAGTTTGTATCATAAAAATTTGCCAGCTCATACATGTTGTATGGTGGAGTAATTACATCAAATAGTCCATAGCCATTACGATATACCGTCCCAGGATTTATTTGTTTTGATTGTGCGTCATCTCCAGATGGGTTTGCACTAGCAGAATCTAGATACCCTGGATTATCTGTTACTGCCTTTACTATAGTTCTTGTAGTTCTGCGACGAAAGTTATTATCCAACCCGCTCAGACCTTTTAATTCTTCCCAAGATCTAGCAAAAGGATCGTGCCCAGCAAAAGCGCTTGCCTCTTTGTATTCTGTATTTAAACTTGCTTGAATATATTCAAACTCATCATTCATTTTCGTATGCTTCTCTTCCGTGTGTTTTCAAAGTTTTTTGAGCGTCATGTATTGCCCCAAGATCATTAACGTTAGGGATAAGCCCTTGATTCATTCTGTCTTTCATTTCTGAATACTGCTCTTCTGATACTCGATTTAGGCCAGGCACAAAAACGCACTGCCCTTCTCCATCGTCTCCATAGTAAATAGCAGCCTTCTTCAGTTCTGCTATCTTGCCAATGTCATTTCTCATTGCCGGAATGTTCAAAACGCTACCATTCCCATCACTAAACCACTTTCCATTAGACTTCTTGTAAACATAAAGACCCCAGTCATAACTCTTGTCAATAACTTTGCGTCTAACATTTTTTACAATAGGCTTGCCAGTTTTAGGGTCAATTAAAGAGTCCATAGCCACAAGTATACCAGATTAGGCTGGTGTTCCAACAATTGTGGTCCACACGGTGTCATTATATATTCTAAGCTTGTCTGCATCTACCGTCAAGCCTTCGTCATCGTCAATAATAATTTTATTTGTACCAATATATGTGTTATAAACACTTACTGGGTTGACGCCATACAGATCAGATGAGCCGATAACCAATACGCCTTCCCACGTTGCATTATTCTCCCAATATTGCCATGGGAAATTTGTTACTCCATCAGTTATCACCTGTTGCCATGGGCGAGTAAGGGTCTTTTGAATTTCTGATAGGTTGGTAGCCTGATAGTAAGCAATATTATTAAATACAAAAGGACCATTTAGATTTATAGAGCCAAGGAAGTTGTCATAAATCAAAGAAGTAGAAAATCCTAGACCAAGAACTCCCCATTCATTTCTTGTAACTACTGGTTCTCTTACTAGCTTTCCGTTCCAATAATATGTTATTCCACTAAATTCTTCGCCCGTGCTTGCCTTTATGGCATAAATTCTTGCACGATCTCCAGTCTCGCTATCTGCCTCAAAATAAAATTTTATTGTATCGGCTTTGTACTTAATATCAAATAGTTCTACTGAGCTTCCTGGAAACTGTCTCTCATCATATCTCATCCACATTTGAACAGCACTTATACGATAATCACCAGCACGAGCAACGTTAATCGGCATGGACAAGCCTCTGTTTACAGAAGGATCGTAATCCCCTCTTACCTGTATGCCAGATGTTCTTGTCATGTACAGATATGGAGTGCTGCCCTTGTATATGCTGTAAGGATTTTTTGCTTTGTAATCGAAGTATATTCCAGACCTCTTGAATGGAAACAGGTCAATACCAAACCTAGTTCCAATAGGATTGAAAGAGTTATCGTTAAATGCCTGTGATGCTAACTCTAGTCTTTTTAGTTTTATTGGTTTTGTTAATATCCCTCGAATTTTAAAATCTAAATGATAAACAATTGCAAGCTCATTAAAATCTATGTTCTCTTGAGGATAAATTAATGTGTTATCGACAACCTCAAACTTTGTTGTTGGCCAATTTGGAAAGTCGTTAATATCAATTATGGATCCTTCTCTGGCGGTTCTTATGGTTGTAAAATCTGATCTTGGAGCGTTGGCACCATCTTCGACATACTGAAAAGTAATAAAGCTTCTAACAGATGCATCTTCTGTATCATATTCGTAATATTTTTCCGTCTGCCCTGCCATTTGAGAATAGCTTTCCCAGCCAGTAAATAAATAATTATCTAATTGAGCATAGGTTTTTTGTGCAGGATATTCATACTCATCTTTTAACCCCTGATATGTCCATGCACTTGTTGTTGCATCTTCTATCAGTTCAGAAGGTTTTGGATATCCTATATTAAATTGTAAGAAATCTAATTCGTAAAAAAGATTTCCGCTGCTGTTTTGAACAAATTGACCAAAGTAGGATAGTGGCAAATAGTCTTCCCAGTATCCAGATACCCCAATATCTAAAAAGTACGTGTCGTATGCTTCTGTTGGCAAAAGTGTATAGCTTGCAATATATGAAGAAAGATTTGTAGCCGATGTAACATTAGAAATAACAAATCCACTAGTAAAGCTACTGCTAGTCTCATCTAAATTTAAGTCTGTGCAAAAACCAAAAGAATAAAGATTTCCTTCAAATGTATTACTTGAGGTCGTTGCGTCTCCAGAAACATAAAGTTCAAGTCCATTTCTATTTCCAAAGAAAGAAGCAACATTTCCACCAAACCTAGAAACTAGATCTGGAATGTTTAGTCCAGCAGCAAATTTTTGATCTACTTCAATTCCAGTGTAGGTGTAAAGAGAAGTGCTTGCTCCATTATAATATAAACTGTATGCTATTGTATTATTGACCTGTGCTGCCTTAAAATAATTACCATTTGTTTTATTATAAATTTTGAACAGGGTGTCTGTTACATCTGAGACATCTCCTGTATCAAATACTCCGTATATTGCTTTTACCTCCTCGTTTAAAACATTAAAATTAGTAAAATTAAAATATGCATGTACGTTGTTAAAGCTGCTAGTAGGTCTAAAAGTTATAAACTTATCTGATCCAGACTGAATTCCTTGATTGTCATCATAAAGATCTTGTAGCGTTTCATCTCCTATAAATACCGTCGGTAATTGATAGTTAGGTGTTCCTATGTAGGTACCAGTTGTTATTAAATTATCAAAAGATCCTTGATTCCAATTAGCAAAGTCTGGATAGGTGTAGTTTGCTGTATAGTCTGCAAAAGAATAATCTATGAATGCCGAAGATCCTCCATATGCAGAATCAATTCCCTCTGGAGACAAAACTGCTTGACCATAAACCCATCTACGCTTTGCCACGGGAACTGCAACCTGATAAGAATAAATAGCAACACAGTCTATTTCAATTGGAGTTACATCAGAGTAAGAATAGAATCCGAGCCAGTCTTGCTCTTTATCTGAATTATCTAATATTTCTGGTAACGTTAAGTCGTCTGTAATAATACTTAGGCTAATTACCTCTTCGCCATTTAACAATACCGTTGCTATATTCTTAGAAAGACGAATTTGAAATAGCATTGGCCTATACCATTCTCCAACGAAATGAGAGGCAAACTTGTTTCCAATAACTAGCGTAACGAAGCCAGCCTCAACATATAGACCATCAGAAGACGCAATAGGACCAAAAATTCTTTTAGGTGTTGTTGTGTTTGAGTTTATCTTTGCCCAAAACTCTACAGTGTATTCTTTATATCTTCCCGCCTCATTTAAAAACCCTTTTCCTGGAACAATTAATGATGGCTCATCGGAAGCATTTGGCGTTAATATTGTAACTCCAGATGCACCATAAACCATGGGTATGCTAGAGTTTCTTGCAACGAGAGCATTATCATTTACCAAGTAGTATCCATGATCTCCACCAAGTCCATATGCCTCTGCCTCAATTCCATCTTCTGTTGCTATCGCAATATTGGCAGAAGTTATAGATTCTGTTTCAATGCCTAAAGACGTTGCATTGTGATTTTCAGACCACTGACCAACAGATACTCCGTTAAAGAATATAAATGAATTTGAGGTGGAGGCAGCACTTGAAAAGTTAGCCCTCACAACTGCTCGCATTGTCGTATTTTCTAAAGGAATTTCAAAGGTTCCAGAAACAAATCCCCAAGATTGATTTAGATCAGTTTCAAACGTGCTTACTCTTGTAACAGCTTCTGCAGTTGTTGTATCTGTAAATTCGTATCCAATTGATACCGACTCTAATCTTCCCGTCTGATCAAAGAAATATCCTCCAACTGAAAATGTTCCAAGGTCTGAATTTAAATTAGAGAAATTTACAAGATCATCGCTAACACAGGTAATCTGAAAGCTGGTATTTGCTGGCAAGATTACGTTTAGCCTGTTTACCGAACTGTCTATAAAAGGCTCTGTTAATGATGCGCTAGTAGAAGCAACAGCCGTCACATTTGTTCTTGTCCAACTAGTAAATGCTCTTTGCTCTTCTGTTATTAGGCTGATATAGTCAGCAGGATCATCAAGTGCCCACAAGACAGTGGGATGCTCTGCGTAGACCTTTTCTGCATATAAATTTGACGGGTTGGACATTTTACTCCTTGCCCTTAATTATAGCATTTAGGCTATTTTAATCTCACAAACATCAGTAGTGCAGAACTTTTCTCCTACCGCCTCAAGATTATCGACTCCATCATAAATTGCAGACCAGTCTATTTTTTTAATCTTGCCGATATAAGAATCGTATTCTTCTTTTGTTATCTCAGTATAGGGTTGTTGTGGATATGTGGTATTTCCCATAGGCAAGAAGGATACCGCCTTCAGCTGTCCCTCATACATATGAAGTGCTGGAGCGATGTGTTTGGTTTCTGTTTCTTTATCAAATGACAGGGTTACCGACACTCCATTGTCAGACCAATATTTCTGTGTTGTGGCAGCAAGACCAATTTTTTCAAATAGCGTTACATCCTTCTCAGAACGAAGATGTCCAGAATGAACTGGGAAGTATACAACTGTAGTATTAGCTGATACTAGATCGGCTTCCATTTTATATCCCGCTGCCTTAAACAAATGAACCATAGAATCTGTATTAGCAAACCTTATAGAACGAAGAAAATAATTTCCGCCTGGACCCCAATGAACGCCTGGAGTTGCACCAGATAACAAAGATACAGATCCTGAAGGTTTTACAGTTGTCACACGAATAGACTCACGAACACAAAGCCATTCTGAATATGCATGATCATATTTACGAATTGTCTTGTATCCTTCATCCATCCAGTCACGAACAATGGGTAGTCCATGTTCGTCAGAGAACGATGCAATTCCAGTTAAGGATGTTCCAATGCGACGATTGCGTTGCATAATTCCGTTTGTAACCTGCCAATGTGTTGGAACAAGTGTCACAGTTTTTCCATACAGATATGCAAACTTAAGTGTACGTAAAAAATCTTCTTTGTCTGTATGTCTATTTAAATGAACTTCTACTAAGGTGCAAAGCTCTTGACTTTCAAGTGGCTGTTCTGCACAAGGATTGAATCCCATAACACGATAATCTTTGCCATCTTCAGGATCTGCAAGACGGCCAAAGTTACGAGCAATATCTAACCAAATAAATCCTGGCTCGCCATTGTTGGCAATTAGGTCTACATAGTCTTCATACTTTGTTCCCACCTCTGCTGCAATAGAATTATTGCTCATCCATGCCCAGCCTGGATTTTCAGGATCAAATGAATTACGCTCTGGGAACATTTCAGAATTTTTTAAATTCATAAAATTTGTATCTGTTGAACCGCCAAGAGCGAGTGTTGCAGAACGACGAACGTTACCAGCAACAACACAAGTGCCAATTAGGTTGACAACATCTACTATGGCACGAGAGTCTAATTTTTCACCAGTCCTACCACCAATAACTTTTCGGATTGAATCATGTAATTTTATAAGTGGCGCAGGGCCAGAAGCGGTACCGCCAAAACCTTTAATAGGAGCACCTAGGGGCCTGATCTTAGAATAGTCAAATACAATCTTGGCCTGGTTTGATTTTAGATATGAATTAAGAATAAGCCTTGTAGACTCTACCCATCCCTCACGAGTATCTGGAATCTCATATGTTATTTCCTCAGCAGTATTAGAATAAATCTCAAACCCTTTATCCTGACCCAAGGTATCAAACCCTACACCTACACCTAACATTAAGGCATCCATTACCCAACCAAATAATGCACCTGGATCATTGCGATCAATGTCTCTTGTTGATACCATCGCACAATTCTGCAAGGCAGCAGAGTTCTTTCGCTCCATAGTCATAGGAGTACCAAATGCCCATAGGCCACGGCCAGGAGGGGTCCATTTAAGGGTATACATGCGCTCATAGGCCTCTTGAGCAGACTTCTGTGCCTTATTGTCATTCCAAGGCAAACGGTTCTCTTTAGCGTGATTCTTCTGTACTGAGTACATTCCTTCAATTACCCGCTTACAGACTTCATACCATCGCTCTTTACGACCATCTCCTTTGACTCTGGAATAGGTGCGAATAAATGTGATTTCTCCCAATGAGTTATTTCCTGCATCGGCAAACCCAAAAGGAGGCTCAGTTTCTTTATATTTATTTACAAATTCATCCAATAGACGAAAAGAAAATACATCTGACATTTGATTTTTACGACCTTTCCACAAAAATATTATGAGAACTTTACAAAACGCAAAGTAGTCTCTAGTATAGCACAAAATTTAGATAAAGAAAAGTTATAATTTACAGTGTTTTTACAAACAATAAGCATCAAGTAAAGGTTGAGTGCTTTGAGTTTTATATAGTACTATGATGTTGGAACGGTGACTGCTCCACCAAGTTTAACTTGCCCCCATGTTAAGGCAGGAAAGTTTCCAGCAGTAACTACTGTACCAGAAACGTTAGGCAGAGTAATTGTTCGGTCTGCAGTAGGGTCTGTTATTGTTAATGTTGTTTCATGATCGTTGGCAGTACCTTCAAAAATAAACGAGTTAATGACCAGGATAGAAGTGGAGGCCGTTGTTGTTTCTCCAGTAACAGTTAGGTTTCCAGTGATTGTTACGTTTCCGCTACCGTCAGCCAAAATAATAGTACCAGTAGAATCTGGAATTGTAATAGTACGGTCAGCAGTTGGGTTTGTTACTTGTAGAGTTGTTTCGTGAGCATCTGCTATCGATCCTTCAAATACCACGGCGGTAGTAGTCAAAACATTTGAGCTACCATCAAGTTCTGCTACTCCATTGG
>Ga0194133_10008535_pt1 | contig 11932 bp, 8 predicted proteins | sample TA2KigOf40mmetaG_FD_155448 | JGI IMG/M metagenome (GOLD analysis project Ga0194133, IMG submission 155448) | Freshwater microbial communities from Lake Tanganyika, Tanzania - TA2015055 Kigoma Offshore 40m | ecosystem: Environmental > Aquatic > Freshwater > Lake | place: Tanzania: Lake Tanganyika...
TGCTGATTTTTTCGGTATGCCAATCCAGCTTTAAGGTGTCTTTTCCAACGACGATAGTGCCTACCGAGGGAGACACCATCAAACGTGTACCTTGGCTGGACCAGCGAATCTCGGGCAGACGCATGTCAGAGTGGACATCGCCGTTCAATCCGACTTTACCGCGCCCCTCCAGCCTTGCCTGTCCACTAAACAGTTTTTCGAATGTCTCGCGCTGCTTGCCTAATGGCTCGATCGACCACTCGATATTCATCAAAGCCAAAGGAAAAATGGTGTGTTTAAGACGATAAGTCAACCGAGTTGTCATCGATTCCGAACGAGACAGGCCTCCACAATCATCAATCAACGCCACATCCACATGGCCTTCTGATGAAAGCAGACCGCGCTGGTGTTGTAGATTGCGCAATTGATAGGCGTGCGATTTCTCGGACGCTGCCACAAACTCCTGCAGCCATGAATCAGCGCGTTTACTGGCGTAGACGTTGACGCCAAGCCAGAGAAGCACGCATCCGGCAACGGTCGCGACGATGATTTTGAGATGTACGGGAGATAGTTTCATGGAATTGGTTTTAACGAACGGAAGTTTTGTGGCACCAAATATTCATGCCGATAGCATTTTGTATTGGCCTCTTGCGGACCATGGGTCAGCAAAACAGGCGCCAGAATGGTAAACGAAAGCGGGTTTCAAAGACCCGATTGAATCTCTGGGTAGTGCACTCGAAAGCACAGTGCCATACATGCATCACACGACTCACTTGGGTCGGAATACGTATACACAAGCGAAAGACAACATTTTTGCGGACAAGGAATCCGGCAGGATCGGGCGCCATGCAGGATTATCTACCGCCTCCGAGAGGATTTGCGCACCTCGGCCGTCCTGCTCCGAGTAGGCCATCGTCCACATGATTCGGTATTTCTTGAAATGGCAATCAAACTCGATTTTTTCGCGCGTGGAGCGCGCGCTTATCTCATTCTCACGCGCGCGATTCACCTGCTGCCAGGCATAGACCACATAAGCTTTTCGAGTCATGTTGTCCGTCTCCAGGTAGTAAGCATTGTTGTGCTCGTCAACACCAAACGCTTCGCGATTGGCCATTTGCGCGGCCGTGCAGAGCGGAATGCAGAGAAAAATAGCGACGATCACTGTGAGTTTGAACATGGTTATCACGTGAATGAATTAAACCTGCAGGCGTTGATTATTTGAGCATTGGCAGCCGACCTCTGGCAAAGTCCGCCTTCTCGCCCGTACCAAGAATCTATCTCATTAAGTCGATGGCAAGAGTGAAGCAGCGGTTTCGTGCAGCTTGCTGCACGCCTGCGTAACAGCACCGGCGTACATGCCGGCGCGCGCCCTGCAAGGAATGCCAACACCGCAAGCGGACTAACGAGATAGGTTCTAAACATAAAAAAATCAACGATTTCCTTGATTTAAAGAATACGGGTATCCGCGAACATATCCGCAGAATGTCTGGATACAACTCATGCCCCCGCAGGCTGAACCACCAACTTCACGCCCAGTGCTTTACAGACGCGGGAAATGGTGTCGAAACGTGGTTGCGCATCGGCCCTCAGCGCTTTATATAGCGCCTCTCGACCAATGCCAGTTTCCTCTGCAATCTGTGCCATACCTCTGGCCCTCGCTGCAACACCAAGTGCGTGAGCAAGTTCTCCTGCATCACCTTCCTCAATAACGACAGAAAGATAAGCTGCAATATCTGCATCGTCTTTTAAATATTCGGCAGGATCAAAATTAGGCAGATCGGTTACTCGAACTTTTTTGCTCATCGATGACTCCTCGATCGCCTCGGATAAGGCAATTGCTTTAGGGAGACGCTGATTAAATCGACGTTTTATGGCGAGCCAGCGCCGAAGTGTTCCCGCATCCCACAGACACCCTCACCGACAGGCGCCACATCGCCAAGCAAGCCACGCTCCGCCTTTTCCAATCGCCGTACTGACCGGGCCCTTGACATCGGGTCTTTAAGCTGAATGAGCCAGTTCACGAATGCGGTAAGCGGCTTGACTTCGTCGTTACTCTCATTGTATTCGACCGAATACAAATGAAAAACCCCAATCTGCTTCGCCTTCCAGCAACATGCTCTCCTCCCGAGGCGGGTGGCTCTGAAACACCCCACACCAACCCTGAACACCCTACAACCAATGTCAATCAAACTGTTATTTGATAATTTATATATTTCATTTACTGCATATTCTGCATCTATTACTTTTATTGGCGAGGATGCATCCATGGGCGGTGCGGTAGCGGCCCCAGAGGCGACAAAAGCTGCCCGAAACAATCTCGTTTCAGGGCCGCACGAAGACGAAACCATGAGAACCATCGACAACCATGGTCGGCTTCCGCGACGATTATTTCGGTGTATTCTCCGGTGATATGCACGATGCAGCGGCGGGTTTGACCCTGCCGGGTTATCAACCTTTTGCGCCAAATTAAAATGCTCAACATGTTTATTTCCCCGCGCCAGGGCGTACTAACACGAGTTGTCTTGGTAAGCGCTGTATTCGGCGGCTTGATTATGGCGATGACTGCCATGCCGGCGCGTGCCATGAGCCCCGAGCAAATCATCGCGGCACTGCAACAACCTGAAAATAGTACGGGCAATATTGCCGACGCGGTCGAAGAAGCGACCGGCGCGCGTGGTTGGATGTCTGCCGACGTTAAACCAATTTATGACGCGCGTATTGTAGGACGCGCGGCCACGGCGCTGATGCGACCAGTGCTCAAAAACGATACCCGCAAATACCAAAACCATATTCTCGATATTTTGGATGAGGCCGCACCCGGCTCAGTCTTGGTCTATGTGATGCAAGATGGCTTGGAGATTGCAGCGATGGGTAACCTGATGGGTACCACCGCCAAGGTACGCGGCCTGGCCGGCGCGGTGATTGATGGCGCAGTGCGCGATACGACCGAGCTGCGCCGTCTTCAATTTCCGGTTTGGTCGCGCCGCGTCAGCCCGGCCACGTCGGTCGGACGCATGATTAGCGTCGATAAACAAATCCCAGTGAAATGCGGCGAGATCATGGTGCACCCGGGTGACTATATCGTCGCTGATGCGGACGGCGTAGTCGTCGTGCCCGCTGCTGCTGCGATTCAGGTTATTGATCTGCTCAAAAAATATGACGATAAAGAATCACAGATGATTCCGATCATCGAGAAAGAAAAATCAATGCGCAAAGCGCTTGAGAAATACAACCGTTACTAGGCAAAATCACACGCGCGCAGACGATGAGCCATCCCCCGACAGCCACGCCGCAGGTCTTGACGCTGGGTGAGCGGCTAATCGAGTTCAATCCAACCTCGCCATCCTAATTCAGGAGACACGCATGTTTTCCAGACCATGGGCTCGCACCCTTGCCGCAGCTCTACTGAGCTTGAGCCTGTCACATGTCGCGCATGCGACTGATAACTACCCGACACGACCGATCACGCTCATCGTGCCATTTGCAGCCGGTGGAGGTACCGACGGTGTGGCGCGCATTATCGGCACATTGCTCGAGAAAGAGCTCGGTCAGCCGGTCAATGTGGTCAACCGCGCGGGGGGTAATGGTGTAGTGGGTCATGCGGCGATCGCCGCCTCGCCGGCCGATGGCTACACACTCGGTATGGTCACCGTGGATATCACCATGCTGCACTGGGCCAAACTTACCCCGCTCACAGGGCGTGATTTCACGCCGCTTGGGCTGATGAATATTGACCCCGCTGCCATCATCGTACGATCCGACGCGCCCTATAAAAAACTGGATGATTTACTCAAAGCGATCAAATCTAATCCCGGTAAATTCAAATCCTCGGGCACCGGCCTCGGTGGCATCTGGCATCTGGCGATGGCGGGGATGCTGAAAGATGTAGGCATAGATCCAGCAACTGTGCCATGGGTACCCTCCACCGGTGCCGCACAGGCAATGAATGATTTGGTGGCGGGTGGCGTCGAGTTTGTCACCTGCTCGCTGCCGGAGGCGCGCGCACTGATCGATGCTGGTAAAGCACGACCACTGGTCATCATGTCTGATAAAACATCGACCTTATATCCGAATGTGCCCACGCTACAGACGGCCGCAAATAGTAAATGGACTTTGGGCGCTTGGCGCGGTTTGGCGGCGCCGCGTAACTTACCACCGGAAACACAAAACAAACTTGGTAACGCGCTAAAAAAAATCTATGACAGTAAAGCGTTTCAGGATTTCATGGCCAGCCGGGGCTTTGGCGTGACCTATGCGGATGCTAAAGCCTTTGAGCAGTTCATGGGGCGCGGTGACGCTGACATGGGGATCACCATGAAATCAGTCGGCTTGGTGAAATAAGGCATAGCATGAAGCTGCACGACACATTGAGCGGGCTCGCGCTGCTGCTGCTGGCGCTGCTGATCGGCTGGAACACCAGCGGTTTTCCGGAGGTACCGGGCCAGCAGATTGGGCCTGCAGTTTTCCCGAAAGCGCTGGCGGCCTTACTGGCGCTGTGCGCAGTGCTTCTCATGCTACGCAGTCGACAAACGACGACTGAGCAGGCCTGGGTGCAGCTGGGTGCATGGCTGCAATCACCGCTGCATCGACGTAATTTTTTAATCACGCTGGCGTGTCTGGTGTTTTATGTGCTGGCATCAGAATTTCTTGGTTTTCTGCTTTGCGGCGTAGCAATTTTGTCTGTGATGTTTTATGCGCTAGCGGTGCAGCCTTCGCGTATCGCACCGCTCGCAGTCGGCCTGACATTATTGATTCATACGCTGTTTTACAAAGGCCTGCGCGTGCCTTTGCCATGGGGCGTGTTAAGCCCGATTCAGTGGTGAGGCACCTAGCATGAGCGTCGCCGTATGGATGGCAGCACTGGATCTGGTACTCGATCCGCAAGTACTGATCGTGATTCTGGGTGCAGCAATATTCGGACTAGTCATTGGTTGTATACCCGGCCTCACCGCCACCATGGCCACCGCGCTGCTGGTGCCGCTCACCTTCTTCATGCCACCGATACCCGCAGTCGCTGCCATCGTGACTGCAACCGCAATGGCGATTTTTTCAGGCGATATTCCGGGGGCCTTGCTGCGCATACCGGGTACACCAGCGTCAGCCGCATACGCCAACGAGGCGTACCTGATGACTACTAAAGGCCAAGCTGAGCTAGCGCTTGGCACGTGTTTGTTGTTCTCTGCCATTGGTGGTCTGTTTGGCACTGTCGTGCTGATTTTGTTCTCGCCTTCGCTGGCAGAATTCGCGTTGCAGTTTTCATCGTTCGAGTATTTCTGGTTGATGATTTTGGGATTATCAGCGGCAGTGTTTGTGGGCAGTGGTAGCCGATTAAAGGGGTCTATCTCACTACTCATCGGTCTGCTGATTGCCTGCGTTGGCATGGAAAATCCTGCGGCGCACCCTCGATTTACGTTTGATTTCCCGGAGCTGATGAGTGGTATCGAGCTGATACCCATGATGGTGGGGCTGTTTGCAGTATCAGAGCTTCTGCGCTATGTGACCGATATGGCGCCGCCGCCAGTCGTTGTCGCCACCAAAATTGGCAATATCTTTGGCGGCATGTGGCGTCTGATAAAAACCTACCCGGTGCAGCTGCTGCGCGGAAGCGCGCTTGGCACGCTCATCGGCATTCAACCCGGCGCCGGCGCTGATATGGCTGCGTGGATGAGCTACGCCACCAGTAAAAAGTTTTCAAAAGAACCGGAAAAATTCGGCACTGGCCACGTAGAAGGTATTGCAGAATCTGGCGCGGCCAACAACTCGGCATTGGCCGGTGCGTGGATACCGGCGATCGTATTTGGCATACCTGGCGATTCAATCACCGCGATCGCTATTGGCGTGCTGTATTTGAAAAACATGAACCCGGGTCCAACGATATTCATTAATAACCCGCAAAATATCTACGCGATCTTTCTGGTATTCATGCTGGCCAATCTGATTATGCTGCCGCTCGGCTGGCTGACAGTCAAACTCGCCACGAAAGTATTAAACGTTGCGCGAAATATTCTGATGCCGACCATTCTTCTATTTTGCATCGTCGGCGCTTTTGCTGTCACTAATTCAAGCCTCGGCGTGATCTTTATCCTGTGCTTTGGCGTGATTGCATTCGTGATGGAAGAAAACGGCTTTCCGATTGCGCCGGTTATTCTCGGCGCAGTGCTCGGCAAAATGCTGGAAGAAAATCTGGTCACCTCGCTGATTAAATCTGACGGCGACGCGCTGTTATTCTTCACTCGCCCGATCGCGATGTGGCTGGCCGCAGCAACACTCATCATCGTGACCTGGCCAGTGCTGAAATGGGCGCTTCAAAAACGCTGAAGCTCGGGTACCGCCTGAGCTACTCGAAACATCGGGAGCACTCTTTATCTCGCTGAGCCCCCGTATGACGGGACTTTCTTTAATGTCAGACCAGGATCTGATGGAGAAAAACTAAATCAGACCAACGAATCATCTCTGAAACCCAAGCGAATTTTTGCCGAGGTTCCGATTAGCATGGCGATCAGCTGACATTCAGGAGTGCTTTCTGCGTAGCTGACAACGCAGCCTTTTGTGTCGTAGTCAACGCAGCCTTTTGGCTACTTGTCAGTGCAGCCAATTGCGTATTGGTCATACCGGCCACTTGTGCACCACTGAGTGCCGGAATCTGGGTAGTACTGATCGCAGCAATTTGGGTGTCGGTCAGAGTCCGAATCTGAGAGCTTGTAAGCTGACTGAGCATGCCTGTGCTGAGATTAGGGATTTGAGCCGTCGCAGACAAGGCGAGTAACTGGACAGGTTTGAGCGATCGAATCTGGGTCGATGTCAAACGTGCCAACTGAGTCGTACTCAATTGATTCACTTGCGTAGCCGTTAGTGCCTGAATTTGAGTCGATCGTAATCCAGTAATCGCGTTACTGCCCAGGCTATTGAGTTGCGAAGATGTCAGGACGCGTAACTGCTCGTTGGTGAGCGCCGCCGTTTGAGTTGAGGTAAGTTGACCGAGCATTGCGGTCGTCAGTTTCAAAGCTGCTGGGTTCAGTGCAGCAATGTCGGCACTGTCCAAACCAGGTATCTGACTTGTGCTCAATCCGTTCAATTGAGTGCCTGTTAGGCCGCGAAGTTGAGCTGCGCTGAAGCTACCGATTTGATCGGCAGTGAGACTCGTCATTGCAGTGACCTGTACCCCACCAATAGCGGTCGGTGCGAGTGCTGTCAGCTTGTTTGCTGTAGCAATTTGTGTCACTGCATTCAAATCAAGGAAGCCTAATTGAGCTGCTGTCAGCGCGGAAATAGTCGACGCCGTCAGTTGGCCAATTTGGGTGCTGGACAGCTTGTTTAGTTGGACTGAAGTACCGAACGATCGGATTTGACCAGGCGTCAGCGCGGCTACCTGCGCGCTCGTCAACGATCTGATCAGATCAGAGCCCAATGGCGTGAGAGCTGAGGGTGCCAAAGCCGACACGGTCCCTGCACTCAAGCTGGCTATCTGAGCAGTATTTAGAGAAGCCAGCTGTGCGGAATTTATTGCGCGTGCCTGATCCGCGTTAAAGCCTGCTAACTGGGCAGTTGTGAGTAATGCGAATTTTTGAGGTGTCAGAACGCCGATAGTTGATGGCTGCAGTGCTGCGATATCGCCCACATCAATCGCCTGGAGCTGGGCTTCGCTCAATTGGTTCAACTGGGTCGGAGTGAGCGCACGAACCTGAGATGAGCTCAACGCTTTCAGCTGCTCGTCCGACAGCCCGGCGAGCTGACTGATACCCAGGCCTTTGATGGTATTGGCGTTCAGTGACTGTATCTGCTGGGTCGACAACGCTGATATGGTCTCGCTGCTCAAGCCGGCGATCTGTGGCGCGGTCAAGGCATTGATATCAACGATCTCGATACTGGCAATCTGGTCAGCGTTGAGAGCATTGAGCTGTTCTGGACGCAAGAATTTAATTTGTGCTGTCGTCAGCGCAGCCAACTGGGCAGTGGTGAGGTTCGCGAATGACAGGGCATCGATTTCAGCAACTGTGGCAGGCGGGATAGCCGCCAAATCTGCGGCATCAATTGCCTGCAATTGCTCAGGGCTCAAAGATTCGATTTGCACAGCGTTCAGGTTACGTATCTGCGACGAGCTCAATGCGCGGAGCTGGTCTTCCGTCAGCGCCTGCATCTGTGCGGTACTAAGCCCCCTGACAGCAATCGGGTTGATCACGGCAATTTGTGTATTCGTCAGACTTTTTATTGCAGCCATCGACAAGCCAGTCAGCTGACCGGGTGTCAATGCTGCAATATCAGCTGTCTCAAATGCGGCCAGCTGATCGGGCGAAAGTGAATTGATCTGCGAGGCTGTGAGGGAACGTATTTGAGTAGAGGTCAGCGAAACGATCTGGCCCGTCGAGAGACGTGCCATTGCATTATTTGAGATTTGTGTCAGCGTTGTATTGGAAATAGCGGCAAGATCACTCGTCTCAATAGCCTGTATTTGATATTGCTGCAAGCCGTTCAACTGAGCTGCAGACAGTGATCGAACCTGGGTCGATGTCATCGCCTTGATTTGATCCTCGGTAAGTGCATCCAGTTGCGCTGTATCGATCGCTGCCACGGCCGTCGTACTCAACGCCTGTATTTGAGCGCTGCCCAAAGTTGACAGGACTCGGTCACTCAAGGACCTTATCTGATCGGTCGATAGCACAGCAATATCAGCCGTCTGGATACCCGCAATCTGCTCCTCCGACATTGCATTAATTTGATCGCCTGTCAAAGCCCTCATCTGAGCCGTAGAGATCGAACTGATCTGTCCTGCGGAGAGGTTCGCTATTTGCGACGTGGTCAGAGTAGACAATACTGCAGTATCGATCGCAGCAATTTCAGCGTTGTCAATGGCTTGTAATTGATAGTCGAGCAGTCCATTGAGTTGCTCGGCACTCAGCTTTTGTATCTGAGTCGAATTCAAGCCACGGATCTGATCCTCTGAGAGTTCTCGCAGCTGAGTTGTTGTCATCGCCTGAACCGCATCGGTATTCAAGCTTCCCATTTGCGTTACGGTGAAAAACTTGGTCGTTGGTGTCAACAAAGTCGATACTTGAGATGCGCTCAGACTGGCTACCTGCAAATCCGACAATGAAGCAACTTGGTCTTCGCTCAGGCTGAGTAGATCCGAAGCCTTTATGGCGCCGAGTTGCACTGCACTCAGGCCCCGGAGCTGCGCCGTGCTGAGCGCACCAAACTGCTGAGTGGTCATCGCTTCTATCTGAGAAGTACTGAGCGCTTGCACGGCAGGCACGGTCAGGAAAGGAATTTGCTCGGGAAGTAGCGATGCAGTTTGGGTCACGCTCATACTCGCGATTTGCATCGATGTCAGGCCGACGACTTGTTCCGTATTGAGTGCTTTAAGCTGGATGGCCGTGAGCTGCCTGAATTGGCCAGTCGGGCCCGCAGTGAGTCCGGCCAATTGTTTTGATCCGAGCGCCGCCAACTGATTGGTCGTGAGCTGACTTACCATGTTGGTGGGCAACGCCGCAAGCTGAATAGAGCTAAGGCCAACGAGCGCTTCCGGCGATATTTTCACCAACTGTTCTGTACTCAGCGTACTGATGGTTGTCGTTGTGAGCTTGCTGACGGCAGTCGAGTCAAGTGCCGCAAAGTCTGCGGTGGTGATCGGCACGTAGGTCGTGTTCGATGTAGTCGAGTTTACGGGAGCAGTTGACATGTCAGACCTCGATGGTGTTGGTATTTTGAACAGCGAGTAAATTCAATTTATGGATCAATCCCTCTTCGAGTGAACGAATACGGCGGTGATTGAGTTCGTGAGCGAGCGCTGGCGTCAGCTTCATATTGGGGGCTGCGGACTCTCCGTTTGCCAGCGCAACAGCGAGGTCTTCGTAATGCCGCAAATCGCGTGCAACCATGCTGCTTGCATTTAGCGCATTCAATATGCTCGCTCCCATACGAGAAACCATGCTGCGACCAGTTACAGTCAGTATAGGTATACCGACACCGATGACATCATTCGTCGTCGAACCGCAGTTGTATGGCCAGGTATCCAGAAAGAGATCGGCAACCGACAAGTAAGCACGATACTCTGCGTGGTGCACACGTGGACTGAAGCGAATCCGAGATACATCGATACCGTATCTGCGAGCGTGGTCCAGCAGATGATTTCGCGATGTCGGGTTATCGTCGATCAACCAGAGTAGTGCGTTCGGCGATCGCTGCAGGATGGCAAGCCAGTGATCAAATAGCTCGCGATTGAGTTTGTACACATTACCGAAGGATGCCATTACAAAAGCTTCTTCTGGCAGTCCAAATTCGTCACGTGTTGCTTGCCTCACCGGTGTGCTCGGGAGACATAGGGGAAGAAAACTGCCATCCACATAAAGTGGCTTTTCGCAAAAATACGGACTATCAGGCTCTGGCTGCGCATGCCGATCAGTAATCACAAAATCCAGCCATGGCATCGCAGTTGTGCCGATGAAGCCGAGCCAAGTGCCCTGAAGAGGGGCGGGGTGCAGCGCAAAAATCCCCGGGCGAGCGCCATTCGACAAACCATGCAGATCGATCAGCACGTCAATCTCATCGCTCAGAATGAGCTCTGCTGCCTCACGATCGTTTAACTTGTGAATGAGGCGAACGTGATCAAAACTACCCATCAATCGTGCACGGTGTGCGCTGTCGTCCTCTGGACTGAAGTCATATCCATAGATCTCAAACCGTGCGCGATCATGCGCTTCCAGCGTCTCTGCCAATAGCAGACCGACGGCGTGCACGCACAGATCCCCAGAGACATAACCAACTCTGATCTTGGCGTGTGGCCAGGGCTGCCGTGGGCCTAGATACGCCTCTTTGAAGCTATAGGTTCTGGCAACAAATGCGTGCGAGGTCAAGAGCTGCTGTACCGGATCGTCACTTAGTGCCAACATTGCCAATGGCGAAGTCGCCATCAACAAGTCGTTCATGCTGAGTCCTGGCAGTGCCTTGTAAATCGGCCAGATGCACGCCTTTTGACGGATATGTACCCAGTGCTGAATAGCTGCCGGCTGTTTTGGGTCGAGCAGCAAACTCTGATGCAGCGCGCGCTCGGCTAAGTCGTAACGCTTGAAATTCTCATGGACACGACCGATGTGGTTTAGTGCCAGTGTCACCATGTCGTTGGTCGCCTGGCCCTGCAGCAAATATTGCCCCGGGAGTACAGACCATGTTTGAAGTGCCTCATCGATACGTCCTAAAGACTCCAGAACCAAGCCTGTGTTAATGATTGCCTGCTCAAAACCGGGTTGCAACGTCAAGCATTTGTGGTACGCCATTAATGCGCCGTTAGCGTCCCCGATGCTTTGCAGCAGCGAACCCAGGTTAAAAAAAGCCAGGTGCCGCAGTGGCTGCGTACTGTCGGCCAACCACGACTGATAAAGACCAATCGCGACAGCACTCTGCCCGGCCTTGGACAACCTTTCGGCGGCAGCGAACAACTCCCCAAGCGATATTGGTTCTCCGACCTCGCAGGCGGGTGTGAGCGACTCGGTTTCGATCACTGAAAAATCCTCGACCAGCATGTGCATATCCCGTCAATCGGGTCCGTAAATACAGAAGATGACACTCGATAAGCAAAGTCCATGCCATTTAAATTATTCTATATAAAACATATAGTTAGAGAATATTCGAGGGCATGAAACGGAGACCGGGATTGGCGCAAAGACGATGCAGTCGAAAAATCGACATGTGGCCACAGGGGCCAAATCAAGATTCAGCGAGTTTCACTTTTACTGCGGCACATCACAATCTCGCCGGCTCTGGAAGAGTTCAGCGAGAGAAGATCGTCCTCAGGGTCTGTTTGAAAATTGAATCGCCCCGGGTTTTGAGGAGGCTCCAACCTTTGAGAGAATGGAGCCATGAACAAGACGAACAAATTTTCCCCCGAAGTCCGGGAGCGTGCGGTGCGGCTGGTGCAGGAACACCGGGGCGAGTATCCCTCGCTTTGGGCCGCTGTTGA
>Ga0194133_10008536_pt1 | contig 11931 bp, 8 predicted proteins | sample TA2KigOf40mmetaG_FD_155448 | JGI IMG/M metagenome (GOLD analysis project Ga0194133, IMG submission 155448) | Freshwater microbial communities from Lake Tanganyika, Tanzania - TA2015055 Kigoma Offshore 40m | ecosystem: Environmental > Aquatic > Freshwater > Lake | place: Tanzania: Lake Tanganyika...
AATAAGCATCATAAACAAGTTCAATAAAAACTTAATCAAAAACTAGTTAACCTTATGAGAAAAATATTTAACTACATTAATTTGATCAATTTTTTTCGTAATCCAAAGGCTAAAATGGTTTTCATGATATCCAATATCCGCATAATAAAATAATGTAAAATAGACTGCTTCATTCACCAAATATCACAATCTTTTCCTGAGAACCCGATTCCAGATATAAAACGGCAGGAACTTGAGATAGATGAAATTTTTATCTATCTGGTTACTCGTCACGTTCCTACCATCTGAGCCATTTGAGATGAAAAAGTATTCGTGTTGACCTGAGAAAAGGCAACATTTCAAGGCTAAAAGACAAAGCTGTCCTGATCTTAAACTTATTCATTTCAAATACATGGCTAAGCTGAATGGGTCAACTAATATTTGGATTTTTTTTACAAAAACAGATATATTCAAGTACTGAATAAAAAAATGAAACTTTTAGTGGCTTCAACAGTTCCATCTCATTTTTTTCCAATCATTTTACAGCTAAGATTTTTCTTCCTTTGCTAATTAGTTCTTATATATCAAAGGGTAAGTTGATAGCCGACAAAAGAGATCCTTGACTGAGAAATTTAAATTGATCTCATAAAAATCGAAAATAATAAGTAAATGTTATTTAAAAAGAGACTTTTTACCTTTCCACAGTTCATATATTCCACTGCAGATTCACGAAAGAAGAAATATACATGATCATTGTCTTCCAGTGAGCTCACAAAGTTTGGACCTAATCAATTGTTGATGCTAAATTTAATTTTTCTTATCACAAGAGCTAAAAAAACATCTACAAACCATTCAGATGTTTGAAGTCATATTGTTCAGTTCTGAGCTGGTCTTTAATGATCAAGGCATCTGATGCAGAAAAATCAGCAACGGTGCCAGAAAACAATTCACCATCTGCAAAAATATCAGTTTTAAATGGATTACAAGTGCCCAAAAAGGTGGCCAAAGTGAGGAAAGATGCAAACTGACACTCCAAAACTTCAGGAATTTGTGTGAATCATGGAAAAGTTTACTTTTTAAGGCCAACCCCATCTATTCTAAGCATTCAAAGGTCCAAATGGATGAGTCAAAAATGCCTAGCAGGGCATTTTTTAAAATAAAAACTCTAATTGCATTTCTTTGTCAAATGTTTTCAGGGTCAGTTTTGATGTTTGCCCGTTTAGGGAAAACACAAATAAAAGTAGGAAAGAAAAAAAAAGACTTTTGATGCTTATCACAAAATGTTTCACCTGCCTACTCAATAAGTCCAAGTTAAGAATAATGTATTCCTTCTTGAATATCGTTGATGGTAACACATCAACTTTTTTCAAGACTTCTAAAAACCAAAATATTAAGCAAAAAAACCTTTTATCGTTTTACCTCTTGTTCAATAAAATTTTGATTTGAATCAATTTCAGTCTGCTTACAAGCCCAAGCAAAACTTTCTCTTTAGTTTGAGAATAAGTGGTTTTTTTCAAAAATGAAGCATATGACTAATGTGTGTCGAATAAAGGCTTAAAGTGTGTATTATTTCCTTCATAATGTGTGCATTTTTTCAATGGACTGACATAAAGTTTTCACCTAGCAAACTAAACTGCTGGGCAAAGAAAGTAGCGCACGAGCCAAATAGCTTTGGGGTGATAACTTTTTATTTTGATTCAGGCTGTGAGAATCAGCTTTAAAATTTCATATTTTGCACCAACCTTGACTTACTGCTTGATTTTTCACTTTCAAGCTAAATAATTGTGCCTCCAGCTTAAGGTGTCTTTTTTTTATCTTTATGTGTGACCATTTGAAATCTTGTGACTTTGATTTGTATGTTTGTTAGAATCCATTAAAGGCAAGAGGCTGACACTTAACAGGGTCTTAATACATCTAGCCACAAGCAAACTTGACCATTGAGTTGAAAACTAGTTGCAAAAATCATGATTCTTATAGTGAATTACTTTTTAAGTTCCGACAACTTGACAGCTCATTGGCAAAGAATTTTTATACAAACATAGGTATCTTTTAATAGTTTCAGGTTCCTCAGACTTATTTACTCTGGCCTTGAAAATTATTAACTGCAATCCAAAATTCAAGCTTTCGATGCTATCTTTCTCTATGGTTGGCAATCGTTAAAAACTTAATTAACTCGAAAATGGTCAAAGTATAGAGTGAGAGGTTTTCTTTAAGATTCTTTCCATTCTACTATTTTCAACTGTACAAAGTACCAAAGTATATTGAATGCTTGGAGATATAATTTCCAAAATTATTCCAAGAAGATATTTATCTTCTAGCTTGTTTAACCATCAATTTTTATCCAAAACTTACTATTACCTCCACATTAAACCAAAAAAAGTGTTACAAATCGAAAATGGTAAGGCATATTCTTTCTTGTTTTCCCAACAATTTGTTGAAAGAATGAAAACTGTAAGGTTTTTTGGTCAAAAATATATCCTGGCAAAATTTGTTCAAACCTAAAATTGTTTTGTTGACTTAAAGGAAAAAAATTGCAATTAATCATTTATGCCATATGACGATCAAATTCAAAGCTAGATGGTGGCATTTGAAAAGAGCAAAGTTATAAAAAAAAATTAAACTCAGTTGAAAACATTTATCTTTTCAATACTTTCTTATTTACTCTTTTCTGTAGTTGGCCTTTGGACACCTCATCGGAAATTCATGTCACCCAAATATAAAACATGTCTTCTAGGGCAGTGCTGTATGCATAGATAAATGTAGACTGTCCATCTAAGCTTGGTTTAAATGCTGTAAGGTATGTTTGGCTCTCAACATATGGTATTTTTCTAATCCAGAACGAGCTTAACTTTGTAAAATGCATATGTGAAGATACATGATTTTGATTGTGAAATCCAATGTTGGAAAAAGAGAATACTAGAGATGGGATGTTGGGTACGGTAGAACGTATAAAAGATTATTAATTTTTACTAAAATCTCTTGTGGACTTAAAAACAGTCTAGGTATTTTTAGCCTGTAGAAATATCTGCTATATTCGTTTGAAATGAAATATTTTTTTAAGCCCTACTCAAGCTCACTTTCTGACTATTTCTATTTATCAACCAATTTTGGAGGATTTATTGGGCTTAGAATCACAAACAAGTTCGCCAATACCAGTTTGCCCAATTAATGCAACTCTGAACTACGAACTTGTCAAACAACCCTAACCTAACCTAACCTAACCTAACCTAACCTAACCTAACCTAACCTAATCTAGCCTAACCTTTCCTAACCTAACCTCACCTCACCCAACCAACCCCCAAAAGCATGTTTCCACCTTCCTAACCCAGCAGAGCATGTTTCCCCTCATCTATTACAACCAACCTCTCCTTTTAACCAATAGGGCTCTAACCCTAACCCCAGAGCCCTATTGGGCAAACTTGCATGGTTGGCAAACTTGATAATGCAAACTTGCAGTGGGCAAACTGGTATTGGCGAACTGGCATTGTGCAAAAGATCCTAAACCCAAGTTTAAGATTTCTACAGATCACTTTCTGCAAAGAGAAGTACTTTTGAGTTAAATTATGAAATATCTCACTTGTGTAGAGTGCTGTTGAGTTATGGCGGGGATCATAAGGACAAAATCCTTTGCCAGAAAATTCCTGAAAAGTTTTTACCAAATAATTTTATTGAGTCTGACCAGTCAAAAAGCGATTTTTTACCTTGTCCACATTTATGTGTGTCTCATTGTGTGAGTAAAACCTACACTTTGGATTGTAAGCATTGGTGCCACAAACAAGCAGCTTGCCATCATCTGTTTTTGCCAAAACTCTGATATAATTTTGACAATCATCCTAGAATCATAAAATATACTTTTGAAGGGGATCAGATTTATTATTTTCACACCTTAATTGCCATTACTTTTTGCGTGTAAGGCACATTTTTAACAGAGAATGATAATCCTTTCAAAATATACTGTTTTTGATACAAAAAGGGATCAAAAAAAGTACTTTCAAAGAAGTTCTCCTTCATTAAAGTCTAGTGCAAATGTCAGAAACTGAATAGAAAATGCAATCCTTTCTATTGCCAAGCTAAATTTATAACAAATGTTTATTTACTTGTTTCGTTTGCATTCCATTGAAAAACTCAAACAAACCTTTACAATAGTTTTTGTCTACATTGTCCCTCAATTACATTTAATTCTTCTCATTACTGACCTTGATTCTTTTCGCCAAAGTCAAAGCTTCTGATATGGCAAACGTACAACAGAAAGAAAATTTCTACAAGAATAAAAATGTAATGGAGACAGAAAACTCAGAGCAAGGTCAAACTTAGGCATGCTATAAAGAACGATAAAATACCTCTGGCCAGTCAACCATTTTAGGGTAAGAATGAATTTTTGAATGAAGATATTTTGAAAGAGTTAGAGAATTTAGAAAACTTTCCACATATATATAAGTATTGTTAAATTCAGCTTACAGAAAATAAAAATTATCACTACCTCAGATTTTCCTTTTAGAAGGCACAGTTCTCGATCTTTGTCAGTGGGGTTCCAAGTAATTCTCTGAAATTTTAAAATTCCAAATAAGCCAAGATAATGTAGATGTCAAAATACCTGAGAAATAGGCAATTATGAAAAATTGATCAATTATTTGACCGACCTTAAAACCACTATAATAATCTCTTTGGGACAAAAATCAAGTGTCAAAAAGGTATTACCAAAATTTTTCAAATTAAGATTTGAACCCAACAGAAAAATTTTGGGTTTGTCCATGTAAGTCAAGTAATTATATGTCATAATCTTTTTCTAATACTCAAATTCAGTTTATGGATTCTTTCAGTTTAAATTGTTTAAGTATTTAATAAATACAAGTACATGAAAAAAGACCATTTTACCCATCAAAACTAATTAGTGGTGGGTCCAGGTCAAAATTTTTTTTACTAGGGTCAGGTTGGGTCATTTTTTTGCTGCCTCCTTGAGTTTCAGACCTGAGCCAGGTTTACAAAGATTCATTGTATAAAGGGTCAAATAGTTGGGATACTTAATTCATTCCTCCTTCTCATTCAGAGATAAGTTATTCTTTTTTCTCAAAGCATGAGTGTTGAGTTTACAATAAAATTTCAGTGTCTAATTTTTTTTGCTTAAATCTATGTAGAGGTGAAAGAACAAGCATTTTATTTTGGTTTTCAAAAGTTAAGACTTTAAAAGCCCTCAAGAATGCTTGAGGAATTATTTGGATTATTTTTGATGAAAACAAACCAAGAAGCTATTGTTCTAGACAAGCTCAAGGTCAATTTAACAATCATGTCGAGCAATCAAGAGATGTCTGAAAGAGATGTCCACAGTTTTTGGGACTTGGATACAAACTTGTTGATAATGTTTTTGTTAATTACTTGAGAAAAAAGGTATCTAAGTATTTATATATGCAGTGTTACAATATTTTTGGTTCAATATTTTTTCTTAACATTTAGAAAAATCAATATTAATTTTTCAATACAATTTGTATACATTTTGGAAAGAAAATAAACTTGAATTTAATTTTGTCCTTTACTTCAACAGCTTAAATCCCTCAGGGGTTTTCTGAGGTTATGTATGTGTTTCCCGTCCATTATTTTTCAGAAGCTATGAAATGGCAGGACATGGAATACTGTTTAATTTTTAAGAATTGTCTTTGCACGAGTTTGGAAAAGACACAAAGAAGACAAAAGTGATGATGATGCAAATCAAAAGATTATTTTTTTACTCAAACTGCCAACAGGAAGAGATTCAAACATTATTTTACTGAAATATGGAGACATTTTAACGCTATTTATTCTCACTGTTTTGATCAAGATTTGTCATAATTGATAATAATGGATTTGAGTTTGACACCAAGACTTTTCATCCCCCCTAAAGATTAGAAATTATCAAATGACAAAAAAATGATCACAACTCCAATAATTTTGACAAATATCATGCCATAAAACTTTGCTTGTAGTCTATTTTTCATCCCCAACTCAAAGTGGTTAAAATGGTGAATCAAAAATAGTTTCCATTGTTTGAAAACTCTGCAATTAGTCAGCTGAGACAGGAAAAGGTCTGTTCAAAAAAGAATGAATTCATTTCAAAATTTTGAGGTGAATATAGTATACCAAATCTTTTTTGAGTGAGGATTTTTTCTTGCCTTGTGAATCAAATAAAAGCTGTTTAAAAATTCAATCAGAAGCTCTAGAGAGTTTTAAATCAACACAAAAACATTGTTTGTCAACTAACATCAATTTATCCTTTCTTCTTTGATTACTTATTGATCAATTTATCAATTTATATGATCAGCCCTTGAAATGGTATGGGATGGTGCTGACAAATAGGCAGAACACCAGCTGTGAGTTACTGGTGAACCCGAGGTGAAGCAGCAAATTGAAAAACATACTTTGAAACCCTATTCACCTCTATTGTGGTATTAGCCTGGTTTCTTTATCTTTATTGTATCTCTAGAATTCAAGCTGAGTGAACAAAAATAAAGGCTGAAGCGGAAACGTTATAACTCTATTTTTGTCTAGTGAGATACTCCAATTACTGACCTTTAATCAAATGGTTGCCTTTTCATAACACTTTTTTAAAAATCAAATTACAAGACAAGAGAAAAATCTCACTTTTTGGAGATTAGTTCAACAAAATAAAAACTTTGTATTGCTCTGCTTATTTTATCACAATGCAAAATTTTATTCTGCATACTTTAAGCACGTTGAAAATATTTTTTTACAGTAAGATCAAAAATGAAATGCTTTAAATCTTCATAGTAGAGCATGGCCTAATGGTTAGGCATCTGACTGTGGACTGGGAGGCTGGGGTTCAATTCCCCGTCGAGGCAAATCTTTGACCCCAGGATTTGTTTTAAAATAATCATCTAATAATATGATGGTTACCCCAGTCAGGATGGATGGTTGCGCAGATCACATGAACAAAAAACCTGATTTAATTATCAAAAAATACCATTCCCAAAATTTAACTATGGATAGGTCAGGTGACTGCAAGACACAATAATAGTGTAGGGAATTGTTGTAAAGTCTAATACTTAGGTATTAGAAGAATCAGTTCCTCAACCAACTATAAGCTGTCAATCAATAAATCACTCAATTTAATCACGTTGATAAACAGATTTTCTTGCTTCTTGTCATTTGTCTACTAACTCGAAAATGTAGGTAAAAAAAGGTAGTGAATAAAACATGAAGCTTAGATTGTCTTAATCAATCCAAAATGCTATCATTTTTACTTGTAAATACCACAAGAGTATGTGTATATCTTAGTTGAAAACTTTGAAATGTTCAAAATCTTCAGATCTTTTGATTCGTTTGCAGAATTTTAGTAACATATGTTTTGCGTGATTGATCATGATTTTGAGGTGGGTTTAACAAAGAAATATTGCAAAATCGATCATACATGTATTGAAAATATGTTTGTGATAAAAATTACTTTTCAATGAGAGATTCTATTTTTGTGGAAAACTTATAACAATCTAAAGCAGTAAAAAAATCAAAATGCCAACACAACATTTCTTGTTGATAAATATATTAGTGGTCCTGAATATACATAAAAACTAGTAAGAGGCCTTTCTTTATTTTCATTCCCTCCTTCCTCATGAAATTTTGCAGTAACATTGTCACATACTCAAGGAACATTTCAAGTAGAGATGGGCCCTGACCCGACCCGAGCTTACTTTTGCTCCGCAGCAAATAAGAGGCCAAACCGCCTTCCACCTGGGTACTTTCCGACCCAACCCGAAGATATTTTTTTTGACCCGAAGGGAAAAAAAATTGAAAAATTTTAAACCTAAATAATAAATGACTGACCCAACCCAAGCCACAAAAAATTGACCCGACCCAACCTGGGTTAAAAAGTTTTGACCCGGACCCATCACTAATTTCAAGACTAGTTTTAGCCCCCTATGTCTCTGAGGCCAAATTTATCCTTGGTAAAGCTGGAACCATAGAGTAAGTGAAACATACTGTTTGTATCTTTATGCCTTTCAATGTGAAATACCTTCATGCCAAAACTATTGTTGGACTTGTCTCCGCTAAATTTTCCTTTGACTTTTCCCCATACTCAAGGAATGTTTTAAGCTATCCTCGAGAATAGGAAATATTTTATACCAAAGCTCTAGTTTTGACCCCACCAATTGATTCATGCCATATCCAGAGACCAATCAGCATGATTTTACAAGTGAAACTTGGAAACAAAACAAGAAACTAAAACGATTCCTATCCAATCGTATACTTTGAGTGATGTAAAATTACCTGGTCCTGATTTTCAAAAAGAAAAGGCATGGTAAGATTGTAGATGACATTTCTGGCACCAATCAACAAAAAGGCACCGTCCTTTTTCAACAACTTAAAGTAGTCCTTGTGAGTTTGGTTGCCCAAGAATTTGTCTGTCAAACCTGGAAGAAATTCAAATAGTTTCTATTATAAAATGCATAACAGCTACTAGAGGTTTTTTTGTATCATAATTCTTTTATCCATGACCAAAAGTTCTCGTTCCAAATCACGATTCACCGAACGGCCAATAAAATCTGATCCATAAAGTTGAAATGATTACCCCTGAACAATGTGAATTCTGAACCGAAGCGTATCTATCCATTCGATTTCACTGTTCTGATAAGTATTGGGGGGCTTTAAAGATCTTTTCTTCTATCCTTTTATTATTTGTGGTCATAAAATTCTCAAGACTGGCTTTTTTCATTATGATATTTTCGATCAAAATTATTCCATTAACATTTTAGGTGAGAAACATTTCACGAAATTTTAATAAACAAGTCGCAAATATGATTTTATATATTCCTACAAATTTTGATATCTTCAACCTGTTTTGAATTTTTCAAGGATGTAAAAAGCTTTCCTTCATCAACAGTTTTTGAAGCTTTTAACTGAGATGCTTAAAATATTTGGCACTTTGCTGAGAACCACGATCGAAGGTTACAGATTCAATCCCTGGCCACGCCATGAATTTTTCCAACCCCTTCTTGAAAAAAATAAGATACCTTAAGTCAGGGTAACAATAATCATTGACAGCACCCATAAAACGGTTATTTTGCATTGTCATGGGATGAGTCTGTCTTCTCCAAGTTAATATTACTATTATTGAATGCCTTATAAGTTCCATCTTTTTCCAATTGCTTGCCATAAGTATTTTGGAACAAAGCACCAAACTCTGATACTAATAGAAAGAAAGTTTAAAAACAGTTTACTAGCGTTGAAATTACCAAAGTTTCCTCAATGATCAAATAATCAAAGTTTAAACCCCAAAAATATATGACCCAGATTTGATCAAAAATGTTTTGTGAACCTGTTTAATGGTTGAATCAGTTCATTATTTTATCATAACAGTTATTGTACAAGCTGCTCTGTTCTTTGTTTTAAAGATAATTTTAAAGATAATGTTATAATTTTATCATATTCCTGTGAAACTCATTTCATGATATTAATGATAGGTTCACAACTGCTCTTTCATTCCCACATCTTTAAGTCAATGATAGCATTTTCTGCACAAGTTAAACTCGCTGATCACCCTCATTGGTCACAACTCTGATCCAAGTCTCTCCTATATAAAGGGCTGTCGTTCTCTCAATAAACAGTTCAGTATTGATTCTTTTCTAGATCGGAAATACCATCACCGGATTTTTACACATGTTCTCTCATATCGCTCACACACTCTCTCCAGGCCCCAGCACTGCACTCGCTACAGATTCTCATTCATCAAGGTCTTAAAACTAAATTTCTGATCACCAATAATTGTTATACTTTTTGTTATAGTGATATTTTTGACCAAAAATGATACTTTTTGATTGTCATGTTAAGAACTTGGCAAAAGAAACTTTACTTAAAAGGTCAATTTACTTTTTACCTGCAAACATGATGACCCTTCAATTTTCATTAAAAAAGGTTTTACAGCTTGACATTTCAAGACAAAGTCAAAATATTCATGATATAATTCGAATTAAAGAAAAATGTAGAAATGATAAAATTCCATTAGAAATGTGAAATTGTTGAAATAGAGAAGAAATGTTTTTCAATAGTTGATACTTCAAACGAGACGGTTTCATCAGAGATTTTTTTAAGTGGGTGCATATTTTTATCAAAGAAAAGTGACAAGTAGGAATACAAATAATTGAGCCTTTGATCTCAAAAGAATTTTTATATCAAAAGATTATTTTTACCAGTAATAAATTACATTTAAAAAAGTAAATTGAAAGACACATTGTTAATAAACACTTTTTTAAAGCTTACATAGCTCTTTTTGTACAAGTAATATTCGTTTTTTCAACATTAAAATGAATAATAATTTTTTAAATGCATCAATTTTAGTATTAAGTAAAAAGAAACTGTAATCAATTAAGATGTCAAAAGGCTCTCTTTTGATCGTTTTACCAAGCTTTTTTCTAGTCTTGAATTTTTTTTGCTTCTTATAGCCTAAAAAATCTTGTTACATTTAATGTATCTTATTTATCATCTCGTCATATTTTGTAACCTTAAAAGTATCCTGAGTAAGTAACTTCCTATTTATAAATAGGTAATCACTATAGCATAGTCTGACATTTGTGCAAAAAAAATTAAGGTGTGGCACCAACTAAATTAATTGTCATTTTTGCTTTGTGGAAGCGAAAACTTTTTGTGCAATTTTCTGAATAAGGATTATGCAAAACCAAATTAATCCTTCATTTTGAAGCCAGTTAAGCAAATTTTTTAATTTATATCCATTTTCTGACTGAGATCTAAGGTTGTGGGTTTGATCCCAGCCTTGCCAGCAATCAATTTTTCAATCCTAGATTTCAAAAGCAATCAACAGGGCACCCCCTGTCAGGGTAATTGTCATCTGATGTGACCATAAGCATAATTGAATGTCTATGACAGCTGACTCTTGAAAAGGTGCTGATACATTCAGCATCTTTAAAGCAAAAAATGATTATTTTACTTTCTCATGATCATAAGAGCTTCTTTGATATAAAATTTGCCAGACTTTGGCTCACTAGCAAGATGCCTATCTAATAAATCATATTTTGCATGTTAATAACTTCTTGTTCACTTATTCTTTGATATCTATGATATCAAATAAAATCAAGGGACTGCAAAAGAAGTGACTTAATATTGGTCTCCTGTATAGAAAGTACTGTTTGACTGGTGATGCAGATCTTTGCAGTGAAAATTTACAACATTTTACAAGAACTTTTTAATATTGGCTTTGAGAAATTTCTATCTCAAGGACTGGCATAAACTTATTGATTGTCATGAAACTTAAAGTACCTGATGGTTTACCACTCATCTAATTCTGATGAATAAATATTTTGATGGAAGAAAGATCTAAATCTTATGAGTCCTCATTCTTTGGGCAGGGTTCTTGTAAAGCCACAAAATATAACAATTAATGGGAGAATCACTTAACCTTACTATGCTCAACATCATCATTATCCTGATGAGCTGTTCATGAATAACCTTGCATGATCCTTAGTATTTTTTTCTAAATATTCGCAAACCTGATTTGTGTGATGTTGTTGGTTACAGTGCAATTATGTGCTTATGATACTCATTTTCATCCACCTTTAAAGATACAACATGACATAAGAAGAATTGAAAATCATTTTTTCCTCTAACTGCCACTCAAAGAGTTACAAAAAATCAAATGTTTGGAAACAATTTTTCTTCCTTCTGCATAAATAAAACTGAAAGTCATTTTTTGTCAGAGGTAATTTAATCTTCAAAAGTATCATAGTCTTGGAAATAAATTTGCATAAATTTCAGCACTGATTTAACCCTCACCCAAAATAGGTTTCAGCATGTTGACCAGGTTGGAAAAGAAATAAATATTAGAATCGGCCATCTTGGTTTTAAAAGTTATCAATTTTTGAGTCCAAATGTAGAGAACAGAGTAAACTTATAGAATTTGATTTTAGGATTGAACTTAAAAAAAAAATCTATTAGAATGATAGAAGCAAAAACATT
>Ga0194133_10008539_pt1 | contig 11927 bp, 9 predicted proteins | sample TA2KigOf40mmetaG_FD_155448 | JGI IMG/M metagenome (GOLD analysis project Ga0194133, IMG submission 155448) | Freshwater microbial communities from Lake Tanganyika, Tanzania - TA2015055 Kigoma Offshore 40m | ecosystem: Environmental > Aquatic > Freshwater > Lake | place: Tanzania: Lake Tanganyika...
TTAATTCAGCCCTTAAGCTCCCAGATCCAAAGTCCCAATTTTTTCTTTGAATTCTTTTTTTTAATAATAATTTGGCAATGTCTTTTTTCAGATGGTCCTCCAATCCCACGTCCCCCAAGATCAAGTCCCTACGGCGGGTATGGTGGGGGTGGCTACGGTGGAGGCTACGGTGGGGGCTATGGAGGATATTCAGGTGGCTATGGTGGTGGATATGGAGGTGGCTACGGTGGCGGTGGAGGGTATGGGGGCTATGGCTACGGTGCATATCCACCACAACCCTACGGATATCCACCCTATGGACACAACCCACATGGTGGTCCATTTGACTTAGGTATTGATTAATTTACTCTAAAATAATTAATTGCCATGCTATTAAGTTTAAGTGTTGTGAGTAACTAAATGATAGCATTTGTAAACTTTGGTGCAGTCTTTGTTAGCTTTTAACTTGTAAGTGTATTTGCCATGAGCTCTGAATGAGTCCATAATATCTACCGCTGTGGCTTAATGGTTACAGCAACTGTCTGAGACCTGAGAGACTGGGGTTTGATACCCGGTCTGAGCAAAATTTTTGACCCCAGATTTAGGTTAATAAATCATTTCCAGGAAAATGTTGTCAGGATTGATTGTTGTGTAGAAACTTGATTAAGAAAAATATCTCTTAATCTTTTATTCATAATTATCGAATAAAATCAAGTGACTTTCAGACACAATTAGATCAATCAGTTCCTTAGCAGAAGCTTTCAATCAATCAATATTATCTTTAAGAAGCTCACACCCAATAGATTGAAGTGATCTGACTGTGAACTGGGAGGCTGGGGTTCAATCCCCAGTCTGGGCAAATCTTTGACCCCAGGATTTGTCTTTAAATAATCATGTAACATGATGGTTACCTCAGTCAGGATTGATGGTTGTGCAGATCGATCACATGAACAAAAAACCTGTTTTAATTGTAAAAAAGCACAATTACTTTACTCTAAAATAATTAATTGTCATGCTACTAAGTTTAAGTGTTGGGAGTTTTCTCATATAATTATTTTATGTTTTCAATAATTAAATCACATTTTTGTGCATGTGATCTGCACAACCATCAATCCTAACAAAGGTAACATCATGTTAGATGATTATTTATAATGTAAATCCTGGGGTCAAAGATTTACCCTGACTGGGGATTGAACCCCAGTCTTCCAATCCTCAGCCAGTTGTTAAAGCCATGAGCTTCAATGGCCCCACATATATATAAAATAGATATAGACATAAGTATCTATAAGCCCTGCATATTTTGATCCCTGTCTTAAAATTAAGGCAACCAAGATTAAAACATAGAATCAGAGAAACAGAATCATAACAAATTAAAATCTTTGTATCTTACAAGCATCAATGGGGCCTTTACTATTAGGATGAAAAAAAATCAGGAAAGGTATTTTACCAAACGATATGATCATTAACCAGTTTTAAAGCAACAAGGTGGGAGGGATTATTTTTATTTCATCTAAATTTTGGTCAAGAAATAGATGAAAAAAATGTCTATAAGTTTGATTTATAGCTTTTTACGCTGATTTGGGAAGTTTGGGAACAAACTTGTTCCTACAACTATTCAGTGAATGAGGGCCAGAAAAAATTTGATAAATATTACTTTGGTTTTCAGGTTTTGGAGGAGGCTATGGCGAGGATCCTTACTTCCATGTTAATAAGCGTGAACTTGTTGGTGGTGCCCTCTTGCTTGGTGCAGGTATTGTCAAAGGTGTGATTGCAACAAGTTTGATCAACAGTCTAAGTGGAAACACCGGAGTTGTTGTTGGAAAATAGTAACAGAGTTCACCTTTGAGTGTGTATATATGTATGTGACGCTTTTGTGATAGCTGGGCTAATCCTGGCAACTCATTGTTTTTGTTTTTGTTCATTTTTAATCAAAAAAAATTTTGTTTGATTTCTATTTTTTTTACAATATAAAGGGCCCAAAGAGATAGGTTTTGTAGCCTGTTGTTAAGATTACTTTCTTGAAACTACCATTGCTCAATTTCATCTAGATAACTTGAAAAATACTATCAACCTAAAATCAGAAGTTAAAATTCACTTTTATTTACATTTGAAATAGAGTGCCAGAAACTGGTAACAAAAATTTCATCTTTAGTTTTCAGTGTTTGATTTCGAGGATTGAAATATTTATGAACTTAGGCATGGTTTTCAGACTCAATGTTTTTCAAAAAAATATCAGTTGCTTTTTTGGTGGGAAGGCAAGGTCCAAATGCCTCCATCATAAGTGGTTCTTTCCTTACAGTTAAAGACCAATCATTCAAAGAAACTTTTCCATCTTTGTCCAAATCCAATTTTTTAAGAGTCATATCAATTAAATCCTAAAATGATTATTTGCCAACACATCAAAACATTTTTTCTAAAAGGAGCTTTAAAACTTATTCAACCTCACCTTAACACCTTCATCAGGATCTTCATCCAGGCCTTGCCTTCCAAGACTGAAAATTCAGACTTTAATACTGACTTAATTATGTTATCAGCTCTAATATTTTTGGAATCACCTAGTTTTTAACATTGTAAGCATTTCTTCTCTACTTATCATCCCATCACCATTCAAGTCATAAATATCAAAACAATAAGAAATGTGCTCTTCATCGTTACCTGCAATAGATTCATTTTTTATTTTCAAATATTCAAGAACAAGTTTATTCTCATAGTAAAAGTTAAAATGAAATAATTTAAAAATGCTTGAACCCAATACCTTCAAATAATTCTGAACTTTAGGAAGAGGAAATAATAGAAGTAATTAGGCTTGAAAACTTTCAATTTTTAAATCAGAAGTAGCTTATACATCTTTGGCCCTAATATTATTTGTAAGGGGGAAAGAATCTTTTTCATGAAGGCCTAAAAGCTCAAAAGATCCCTTAACATACTGCTCACCCTTAAGGAAAACACTCAATCCGAGAATCCATTCTTCTCTATTAATAAATCCATCATTGTCATCATCAAAGTACTTAAAAATCCTAAAATATGAGCCAGACTTCAATACTCTAATAGTTAACAAAAATTTAAACTTAGTGACTTTTTTTCACCTGTCTAATAATATATCATCTGTCATATCAAAAGCATTGTGAAGAAATTCGCGGAACCTTGTACGGTCCAGGCGGTCAGTTCCCTCAGATAGCTAGTAGAAGGAAAAAAATGGTAAGCTTTGGACCTTTAAATCTTTCCCCATCAAAATTGTGTATAAAGAAACTATTTTTTGGTATTTTATACAAGCCATTCCCAGGTGATTTTGTACGGTCACATTGGAGATTTTAAGGCTATAGACACATAACTAACTTTTTAACTCCTGTAGTTTGATTGGATCATCAAACTATATGATTAACACTTTTCTTTATATAATTTGTATTTGTATATTTTGAAGGCTTCATCTTATTATCACAAGTGACAATATGATAATATGGAACGGTTTTGCCTGTAAAATATGAATTATGCAATTCTAAAGGTAACTTTGCTCATCAAACTTCTCACTCAGCCTGTTTAAAAAAGATTCAAAATGAATTTTATCAATATTAGTCAAAATGGAAAGCCAAAAAATGATTTTGATAAGCTTTTTGACAAAACCCAAATTTTGAACTTTACTAACCACTCATTATTTCATCATCCCATGTAAAGGGCACCAAGACCACAAGGCCTCTTATAAGAATACCCAATGAATCAGAAAATAAGATCTCTTTGAGTAATTAAGTGACCAAGTTAAGTGTAATTTTTTGACAATTGTTAAAGTTCAATTTTAAATCACTGAGTTTAAAGCAGAGGTGGATGAAAGATAAGCTTTTCTTAAAACAATCAAAAGGTCATATTAGGTGTTTTTTCCCAAATTAGAATTGTTTGAACTCTTTTTATATTTCTTCTATTTATGACATGGAGCAACAGACAGTAATTGGATATCAACCATTTGCCTGTTGATTTTCTCTCCTTTGTTTTCTATTGCTAAATGGTAAGAAACCAATTTACCTTTCTGTAAACAGTAAACAAGCAATCAATTTCATTAAGAAGAAAGTGTGTCTTCTTTACAAGTAATTCTCCAAGTTTGTTTTGTTGTTTCCTTAATACTGCACCAATCTCAGCCATTTTGATTCAAAACTAAATATGGTCTTTTGGTTGTCTTTTTTTCACATTTTTTCTATCCGTTGTGTGCGTGTGGTGTTGAACTCAAGTTTTGTCAATACTTGATTGACTCAAGACTTGAAAAAAAGAGAGCAAATAAATCATTTTTCTTGAAGGCATTTTGCAAAAATGAATAACTCCTGTTTGTTGGTTTTTCAAAATAAAGGGTAAAAATTGCAGCAAAAATAACAAACAAAATAAATTTTACAGTGATCGATCCAACCTTCTCCCTTTTTATGATTACAGCAGTTAAAATAAAGTTATTTAGTTTGTGATGAAATAAGTTTAATCACAAACTTTGCTTTTCATTAAAAAGTTTCCCAGTTATAATGATGAACAAGATTTATTTTGTAATTTGTTTTACATTTTTTATGTAAGAGTTTACCATGAATAGATACAAGCTGTCTGAAATGATCTTTAATTTCAAATGCAATAAATCCTGATTCCTATTTTTCTCCTATTGTCTCTCCCATTTGTAGTTCTCTATGTTTTGGGTTGGAGGCCAATTATTCTATTGATAGTGTGTAGATGGTGATTTGTAGGCCTAACTTGAAGCTTCGTCCAAACTAGTTTCACTGACACATCGAAACTTAGTCATCTTGTCACATAAAGAAAAGACTATGTGCAAATAAAATTATCCTCAGCATTTTGAGCAGCCTATCAACTATTTTTGGGCCTGCATTCTCAGTGAGTTTTGAACTTGTCCAATTTCAATACTAGTTCAGTGATACATGCAAGTGGTCAAACAAGTTTTCTCCAAGCTTCTATGGCAAAAATATCAGTTGTGAGACTTTGAATCTATCTTTTTGTGTTTAAAAATTTACAATATAAAGTGTATTAAATGGAATCAAACCATTGGATATATTTTCTATGATAAAATGAAATGCCCCATATGAGGTCCATCTATTTGAGTTTCATCTTTATTGTGATCACCATTTCCAGAGGTGTAAATGGAGGTTGCTGTAATGACAACTACTGGTGTGATGGAGACCCAAGGTAGGTTGAGTGATAGTTTGACTGAGTCTGGAAAGATTGTGGGTGAGTGAACTTCAATGCAGTTTTAGGGAACAGCCTGAGGTCTCACAACCACAGGGTGCAACAGAAATCACAGTCTCTTGGAGTGAGGCATATCTGAATCTGGCAAAGTGTGTTGATTATTTCTATGTAATCTATGCAGTGGATACTGAAAATGGGTAAGAACATTTCTTTATTTTAAGTTTCAAAAGGTCTGACAAATCGCCACTTTTGTCAGTTATTGTATATGGCTACAAACAAAGTGGTTATATTTATATCAAACAAATCAACCTTAAATTAGAGGCGATCAGTAGTCTCTATGAATCTTTTAATATTGATTTTCTTTTGAAGCAATCTTATTTTTTGGACGGAGTAATCAACCCTCACAAGTTTTCAGCACAATCAATATGTAAATGGTTTTTCAGAATAAAGTGGTTTCAACATTTCTTAAAAGTTATATTTATAGCCAAGATTTCATTAATTCAAGTTACAATTCAAAATAAAATCAACAAAAAAGCTTTCCATGGGATTTGAGAAAGCTTTATATCTCGACTCTTCTTCTTTGTTAGTATCAGTGGCATCAAGCTAAACTTTAGTTTTTCTGTTAGGTCCATTTCAAATTTGAAATTTTCCACTGCTCCAGTGAGGTTTGAGAGAAAACAACTGATAGAAGATTGGGATGATATGAGTTATAAGAATCCAATACTTTCTAAATACTCAACCAATGTTGCTGTAGATTATGATACAGATTATGTCGTCAGGGTACATTAATTCAGTCTTTAATATATTTTTCCAAACACAGGATTATCTTTTGTCTGTTTAGGTTGTTGCTGTTGACAAAGGATCAGGATGGGGTGAATATGAAGGGAAAGCAGTTGTTTATTCTGATCCAATTTTCTACAGGTCAAGAGCTTTTTGGGAGGAACCTCCACCTCCAGGTATGGCAAACTAGCCAACCATGTATAATTCAAGTGCAAAAGTCAGACATAATCTAGCCCTTTTTGTTAAAATTTGTTCAAGTGGAAATGAGACAATTTTTTTGTACTACAGAGTACAGTCCTGATGTATTAATTTTATTTTGTGAGATTTTTCACCCTCTTCTGTTTCCTCTAGATCCAATTGTTTTGGCCCAAGAGAGCATACAGAAAAAATATCCCTCTCAATTGTGCAGGTTTGTTTGGAAAAATGATTTAAAAAGATTTAAATGCTAATTATTTTTTTGTGTAAAGTACTCATAGGTTGTGTCGAGAGCTTGCAGGTGAGTTTGCCATGGATGTTACAGCACATGCCTCAAAGCATTCTTTGAGGTACCATGACCCTGAATACCTTCCACCAATTGATCTGGTAAGTCGAATAGATTTCTTTTATTTTTTGCAAAGTCATTAGCTCATTAAGCTGATTCTAAAAAGAAGAGTAGATTAGTTGTTTGATCACTCTTTTTGTCTTGCCAACTATATAAAATTCACTTTTGACAGATTGTAATTTTGATTGAAAGGAATTTTCAGATGCTAACTTTCAATGATTATGTGGACTGCAAAATTATAATTGGCCACATTATTAGAGTTCATTAACAGAAAGGTTTTAAAGTTTGCATTGAAATAATGTCATCTTAATTGTCAAATAAATGCAGTAATTGACCAAAAGTTGAGAGATTTGAGGTTCAGGGCTCAAATTTGCTCTGACTCTGCTAGAAAATTTATTGGACATGGTTCAAAAATGATTAAGCCCATGCAACTTAATATCATTTAGAGTATCTGTGGCTCAATCAGTTTTTGGATTTTTTAATCTACTTATATTTTTTGGCTCAATCAATCCTAGGGTATTTGTAGCCAAATATCATTAAATATTGGTCCAAAAAGTATTTCTTGTTCCCAATTCCTGTCAACAGAATCCTCTTTCAGAGAGATGAATCCAGGAGACGTAGGTATGAAGAAGGCCGGCTTCATCATCTTAGTCAGTGAGTTTTCCATTCATCTCCAATTAAGCCTTAATTTAAGATTTTGAACTTTAAATATTCAAGATATACTTTCAATGTTACTAATTGTGAGGAGACCAGTGATGATCTTGAAGTCCATATCAATATGACATTAAAGTTTCGCCTTCTCAAAACTGCATTTGTTTGGTATCACTTCTTCAGACATGGACTCATTTGTCTTTATCATACCTGTGGGCACAAATTACCAATGACAATTTTTCAGGTTGTCACTAATTTGAATTACTTTTTAATGATGAGATAATTTGGTAACTCTCCTCAAATTCTAGGAAGTGGATGAAAAAGAAGTCCATGAGCAAGTACCAAGTGACTGTCTACTAGACATTATGGTTCAATTAACTGTGCCAATCTACCCTCTATCACATCAGGCACCTTTACCAACAGTGTCTAATGTGAACTTCAGTCTTGTCAGAGATGATTTCAAGTAAGAACTTTCACAGCCAAGTCTTAATTGTTTATGTTTACTGTAAACAGGCTTTAACAAGAACATTATTGGGATATGATAGATAAAACCTAGCATAATTGAATGTTTTAAGATGGTTTCTAAATGTCTAAGCATTGGAAGGGACTGTCAATTAGATCATATAAATTTTTATAATGAGAGACAGTCTCAAGTAACACTTTTATTAGCTGTCGAACATACTTGTTCTTTTTGAAGCTCTACAAGTTGAGCAATATTGGTGATTAAAGGATATCTGAGGTTTGTTGGATCAATTACTTTTTAATCATAAAGACGTTAAGATTTGTAACAATTGTTGTAACAATCGCTGGAGTTGAGAATAAATTCAAATTCAAATTGGGACCAAGAGGTTGAAATCTCCACAAAATGTATAGCAAAAAAAATGCTTTGAATGGTTGAGAATATAATCTATCAAAGATTTGAGTGGTGAAAGAAAAGATGTGAGAGTAGTTGTTTTGGCTAAAACTTACCCTAAAGGATTTTGCCCGAAGATCTTCAGTTGCATTGAATAAGAATATGGCTGAGAGGTCATAGTCAACTGACTGAGAACTAAGATCAAAGCTTGTGAGTCCAATCTCGGCCATATGTCTGCAATTTTTCAACCTCGGATGGCCAAAATATCAACCTTGAAAGTTTTCAATACTTTAAACTATCTCAGGTTGTCAAAGCTTTCTTTTGATTAGATTTGATGTCAACTGGTTCTCTTCTCATTTTCACAATCTGGATTTATTGTGGGAAGAACAAAGTGCAATTGTTCGAGAAAAAATAACAGTAATTTCAACACAAGTCGTTTGAAAGCAGGTCAAATCGATTGGACCTTAAAGGTTGTTTGTTTTTAGGATACCCTTATTAGTGCATTCAATGACTCTTTCCGACAAATCCGTCCTGACATCTGGCTGAGGAAAAAGTTTGATGCCATACAAAAGGAAATCAAGAAAGTGTCTGACAGTAATGGAGCAAAAAAACCAACAGATAATATTCAATTTCAAACGCAAAATTTATCACAATCAAGTTTCTTATGAATAAAGGCATCAGTCAAATATATTTTCAAAATTCTCAAAATGATTATCAACATTTTTTTCATTTTAGTTTAAAGAAATCTATTTTCTTCCTCCTTCGTTCACTTTGAGTAATATCTGGAAAATAAAAATAAAAGCAGGATCTTGGCTATAGTTTAGAATCAACGTTTGCTTTTTGAAGGTAAGCAGCTGTGGAATGAAATGCCAGTGATTTTTTGCAAATTGGGCCACAAAGAAAGATTGCTGGCATGGCTGATGATTAAACACCATGAAGTAGATGTTCTATCCTCCTCCCAGACTGATGTTGACCAGTTAGCCATAGTGACCCCCCTAATTTATTTATCTTTCATATGATCTTGAGAATTGTAACTATAACTATCAATTGGATCATAATCTGGATTCCTTGGCACAGTTGTTGCTTCTTGGTTGGAATCTCACCCTTTTTTAGAAATTGATTAATCATGTAATAAAAAAAGTATTTTACTTCACTTATTTTAGCCACATCAAGTTCATTTAAGTTAGTTGCATTTTGGATAAGTTCTAATTTTTATCTTTTAAAGTGTTTGCATTACAGTTGCTTTGATAGATAAGCATCTTTGAGTTCTCTTCTAAGGATTTTCCCAGAATTAGATTTAGGTATAATTTCCAGGAATTCTACACCACCGGTAAGATGCTTGAAAGGAGCTGCATTTTCTTTTACAAAATCAATAATTGCTTCTGAGGTTAAGTCAGAATCTTTCTTCAAAACCACATAAGCTCTGGGAGCTTCTCCAGACCTGAAAATGTTACAAATAAAAATTATAGCCAAAGTTGCCCAAATAAAATCAGTCATTTATATGACAAATTCCTTGAAGTTGGTTTCTATGTATAAATATGCAGTTCACCTCTCATCAGGTATTCCAATCACAGCTACATCAAGGACATCGGGTAAAGAGCGAAGTAGATCTTCCAGTTCTGCAGGCGGTACCTTCAAAGCCAAGTCACTTTTAGGGCTTTTAATGGATTAACACTTCACTGGCGGATTGTTTGGCACCATACCTGAAATCCTTTGACTTTAATGAGCTCTTTCAGTCTGTCAACAATGAAAACATGCTCTCCTTCATCATAGTATGCGATGTCCCCGGAATGTAACCAACCATCTTTTATGGTCTCCTCTGTAGCCTTTGGGTTGTCCAAGTAGCCCTTCATTATCTGAATAAATATAAGAGAATTAATGATTATTTCTCTTCTTGCAATATTGAGACTAAGAGAATTTTTCAGTTTTTAATCCTGGGTCAAAGTTTGTTGGAATGCCTGGGTATCAAACTTAAAACTCCACCTGGCTTAGCATAAAGTCAAGAAACTTGAATTACTACCATTTCAATATTAACACAATAGCTTTATCATTACCTGTGGTCCTTTACAACACAACTCTCCTCTTGTGTTAGGACCAACTGATTCCCCAGTGGATACATCAACAATCTTTACAAAGGTATTGGGAATAGTGACACCACAGGATCCTTCCAAGATGTCATCAGTCGGAGAATTTAAAACAATGGGTGAGGTTTCAGACATACCCCATCCTAGAGGAGTAAAATCAGTATATTGAATTTGTTATGAAAATTTTTGAAATGAATGACCTTCTCTTATCAAAATCCCTGGAAACTTTTCTTTCATTAATTTGAAAAGGGCTGGTCCTGCAGGAGCTGCTGCTGTCATAATATACTCTAGGTTAGACAAGTGATCCTTAGTTACATCAGGAGATTTGGCACAGAATGACAACAATGGAGGAGCAAGGTGCAAAAAAGTTGGCTATTCATGATGGACAATTAGGTTTTCATTATTTTTTTTAAATTTACTTCATAAAATTCTACCAACTTTATAAATCTCCAAGGCCCGAACAAACGTTTTTGGGTCAAACTTTGGAAGGCAAACCACTTTTCCACCAGCATAAAGTGCTGGGCCCAAAGTGACATTTAAAGCATAGATGTGGTATAGGGGCAGTACACAAATGGTCACTGGCTGGTAGTCACCTTGGTTTAAAAATAGAATAGCTGTTTAAATGCTATGGATTTATAAGATTGCAAATTGACACTAACCTTTTGCATGGTTGACAAGATTAAGATTATCAGGGCCAAGCTGAAGTTGACTGATGTTGGAGACAACATTGAAGTGGGAGAGCATCACACCTTTGGGAAGACCTGGAAAATTTGAAAAATCTAGATTTAGTCTTTAAAATTTGATCCTTGTACCTAAATGCTTAGTTTTTCAAGGACAAAGCAACAAATGTGCAAAGTCAATTTTTAAATATCACAAGATAATCAATAATAAATACATTTTATAATTCTCAAGATTTGGAATTAAAATTTGAGACAATAAGAAAAATGACTTTGAGTTTCCAACCTGTAGTTCCAGATGAATAAGGTAGTACCAACATATCATTTTCCACGTCAATGTCCACTGACGGATCCTCAGTGGCTTGTATTCTGATCATGTCTTTCCAATAAAGGAATCCATCAACCCTCTCTAGAAATTGCGATTAAAATCTGTTTTGGTTGAATTATAATTTCTAGTTTACCTGTGCAAATTATCTTATGCTTCCAATCTTCTTTTTTACAAATTCCCTCACTTTCGAGGATGCTTATAGCAGAGATGACATTTGGAAGAAGATCTTAAAAAGGGAAATGAAATAAATTTAGCATCACATTTTTGAGGAATCAGAAGGCTTATATGGATTTGATAACACCTTTGTCCTGTTAAATATCTAAACTGGAAATGCACCACAGATCTAAAGAGATCTACTGTTTTGAAAAATCTAGAGCTAAACATATCCAATAAACTACAAAGCAATGTGAAAATGTTTTAAATCTTACCTCTTGTAGTGGTGACCCACGAGGATTTGGACATTTTTATTTGACGAGCAATTTCTCTTGGTGTGTAGACAGGATTCATGGTTGAAAGGGTAACTCCTATCATGGAAGCACCACTGCAAAATGTGATTGTTTGTAAAGATGTCTAAAAATCTTGAGATGAATTCTTACCAGAAGACAGTTGGGTATTCAATGCAATTTGGAAGCAAAAGGGCCATCACTTCACCTTTTTTGGCACCGAATGACTTCAGTGATGATGCAAAATTTGTTGTGTAACTGAGAGTCTGCTCATAGCTTAGGGTCTTGCCAGATAATCCATTGACCTAAATCCCCAGATAAAAATCAACATGAAGAAGTTTTTTAAGAACTTCACCTTGAATTCAAATACCAGAGTTGTCTAATGAAAATTCAATGTTTATTGTAAAAGCTTGTGATATATTAAAACA
>Ga0194133_10008540_pt1 | contig 11925 bp, 13 predicted proteins | sample TA2KigOf40mmetaG_FD_155448 | JGI IMG/M metagenome (GOLD analysis project Ga0194133, IMG submission 155448) | Freshwater microbial communities from Lake Tanganyika, Tanzania - TA2015055 Kigoma Offshore 40m | ecosystem: Environmental > Aquatic > Freshwater > Lake | place: Tanzania: Lake...
GAAAGGCTTTATACTGAAAGAATGTTTCACGTGTCGGTATTTTTGCGTTGTTTGTGCCATCTACATTAATATTGATCTAACTCATACCTTTAATCCTGATCCTTGGATTATCAAGACTTCCCTACCGCCAACTTTAGGGATCTGTTTTATCAAGTTAAATGATCTGCCTTCAATTTATATAAAATCTACCTCTTACTCAAATAAAAATTAGTATCTCATTGGTTTTATTTCTTGATTTAGCTTAATATATTTCAATGTTTGCCTAAATCTTCATTGCTTAGACAATCTTGATAAAATTTGGCACATTTTCAGTAATATTTGAACCCTGACCTACCCACCCCTTGGGTCTGGGAGTCCAAAAATCCAAAAGAAACATTTTACCACTTTTGACCGTAAGGTACCCAAGCCCTAGGGGGGCACCAATTAAACCTAACCAACCGCTTGGACAGTCAAAGAAAATTATTTAGACAAAGAAATTCTAAAAAAGTAAAGAAAATACTCCAAAGATTGACGAGTGGCTTGATTTAAGTTTCATTGAAATAATATTTTTCAAGAGTTTCTCATGCTAAAATTTTCATTTTTTCATGACGATCATTTGACAAAGGGAGTGATAAAATCTCATATCATATTTCACACTTCATTAGAAACATTCTTTTCCAGTCCTTTTGTACGGAATAGTTTAAGAATGAACTTCATTTGATTGTTATATACACTTTTCATTGTGCTAAGACTTAACATTCTCCTTTTCGAGCTCACCTAGTCTTTGAACTTGATCTCAATTGTTGTGGCTATCAGCCTTCTTAAAAAGATGTGAAGGACACAGATTTTCAAAAAGTGCAAAACTATATAAAGAAGTGGATTCTTGTCAATCAAGATTCTGGACTTGGTGAGGCCTCAATTTGTAGATCAGCTTGAAAATCACTGAAGATAATGGGTCCAGAGGCTGTCTGGCTTTTGGTAGATTCTTCAATTATTTTGAACTGACAAGAGACAGACAGCTCTACTGTGCCTTTGAAACGTTAAGAAGCATCGCAAAGGTCCTGCCAAAATCAGAAATATTTTTGCTGCTTTTTCTAATAATTAAAACTTTTATACTTTACTTGAATTTACATTTCTCACTAATTTTTCGTTCTCGATAAAAAAAGTCTATCTGGTGATGTTATTCTGTAAGATCTGAAACTTGCATTTAAACTTTAAATTTCCGAATTTTAATTGACAATTAAAAGATTAACAAATCAATTTTTGGTAACTTAAAAAAGTAACTATTCTGACAAAGTCTTAAATTTGAAAACACCAGCTTAGTTTTTCCATCGGGTATTAGACACACTCAGCGCGTTCTCAGCATAGTGCCATTCTGTTGATGCTGGAACCAATTTTTGCATGTAACCCTGTAGTGCAATCCGGTCTTTGGCCAACACATATATATCTATCACAACATTGTGGGCACCAACCTTCTTTGCCAGGGATTCACGTACCTCAGTGTCCTCTATCATTGTGAGGTAGGCTGGAAACAAAATTTTGGGACTTTTAGTATTAAGCCTAGAGCATTGAAAGTAAATTTGAGAAAAGGCTTACTCTGGAGGACATTGGATGGAGCCCCGAAATTATGAAGTGCGTTTACAACTTTTTCTGGATCAATTGATGCTTTGGTCTTTTTGCCTCCGAGCCATCCTTTAGTTATGATAAGATCTTCACAATCTTTCCACTGAAATCGTTTTGCACGAGCTAAAAGACAAGTCCATGTGTACTGCCGATCTGAAAGTTTATGCATCTGGAAAAAAGAGGATATTCCTTTTAAATGATTTGATAATGTTGCAACAGTAAGATTGCTTTGCACATCTCAAGCCTTTAAAAAATTACCTTTTTGATTGCCATGGGAGAGTGAAGAAGATTTTCCGCCTCTTGCCAATGAAAATATGCACAGTAAGACAAACTTGACAAAACTGATACACAATATGGGTCTAGCTTAGGTACTCCTAAAATTATCAAGTAAAAAATTACTATGGAATATTCACAATTTCAAAATATTTCAAGAAAAATCACCAGGCTGCGCTTGTCGCAAACTTATTTCAGAGTTTTGTTTGTCTGAGGCTATCACAGGATTTATCCTCTCAAGCAAATGAGCATGTTCTAGACAGAAACAATATGACATCAGGACAAAGGGTTAAAATTTCAAATCTTGTTTACCGATCACATATGGAGCATCTGGGTGTCTGAGCATTTGAGATTGCGACAAAACAGTCTTCAATCTGCTTGCTCTAGAATCTAATTGAGTCCCTTTAGAAGCTAGGAGGGCTTGCTTGTAAAGTACAAGTCCAGCCTCGTTGTAGCGGCCAAGACCAGACAAGATGTCGACTACAGCTGAGAGCTCATTTATACTTGTCAGATAATTGATAAGATGTTTAGAAGCGGATGGCCTTGACGCTAGTAATTCAACTAGTTTGTTTCTGCTTAAGGTTTGGCGTAAAAACAAGACCACCTGATTTTAAGAAAGACAGCTTTTCACTCAAATATTTCTCCACACCGTTCTTCATTCGCTTTTATAGATTTACCACTGTTATAGCATTTCCATCACCACTTGCGGTTGCCTCACTCAGAAGAGCAATCTTATCAGCTAGTGATTTGTAAAACTCCAATGAAAATTGCTTTCCCAGGAGTATGTTCCTCACAGTTTCCTTAGGGTGAAGAGGCGTGAATCTGGCAATACTAAAGTGAAAATTTTGCCTTGAAAGATTTATCATTTTAACATTAACAAGATATTCCTTTATCTTCTTGGAGAACACTTGATTTTAGCAAAGCATCATACCTAATTTTTTCGACAGCTCTTCTAGCCAAGGCCAACTCTGTTTTAAGGGTAGCTGGATCGCTTGAATAAATTGCTTGACTTTGATGATCTCCAACAACTATCAAAGCATTGACTCAGTGCATAAGAATAACCCTGGTTTCAATATTAAAATTAGAGGGAAATACCATCACTTATACTGAGCCCTCCACGTTCAACAATGTCCAGTTGTGCAGCGTAAGCTGATGAAGCAGCACGTACTCTGTCTGAAACAAGCCTGGATGAGGCACTACTTGACGGTGCACCTGGAGCTCCATCAAAAGATATGAAAAACTCTTCTTGTCCTCCAAGAGACTTGGAGAATACTTGAGCCTGATACTTTGCCAATTCTTCGTAAAGCGTCTTAAAATATGTGAAATCAATAAGAAACAATAAAATATATCTGTATTTACATTCAAAAAGACCTGGTCATCGTCCTCAAAGTCGTACCCTTTAATGTTAGATGAGGTCCATTCGCTCTCTTCTTCATCACCCATTTCGTTAATATTGACAGTACTAAGCAAATAGTTTAAAGAAAACACATTTTGAAGAAATATTGATGAAATTCTAGTGAAAGAAAAAAGAAATACTGAATAATTTTACAAAAAATAATAAAGATAACAAATAATCAAGAAGGAGGCAGCAAAAACCCTAATCAGATCTTGCCATTGGCGTATATACTTTTTTTTCCTCAGATTGTTTGCTAATATTAAGGCTCATAGAAAACAGCAGATAGTTTGGATTCTACGTTGAGCTTAATTTGAGATTGCCATTTTATTAAAATAATCATAATTTTATTGCATATAGTTTCCTGTTGTATTTGATTTCTGTGGTACGAACATTCGGATCTATATCTCTGTGAAGTACTTTTTCATTGTTGTTTTCTTTTATTCGCGTTTCCAATCTTAACTTCATGCGGCTTATCAGATTTGTTAATGCAAGTTTTTCCTAATTCTTGTTCATTTTTACATTATTATGGAAGCTGAGAAGCTGCTATGGCCTTTGAGTCATCGAGTTTGAATTTGCCTCAAATCCAAGGTGTATTAGAAGCTAGTTTGAATAAGTATTTTGACGAGTGGGTTAAAAAAACTGAAAGCCCTCTGAGAAAATTGGACCAAGCAACCAGCTTAGTTTCGAAGCAGTTAAATCAGGCAATCATCGATCAGTGTCCCTCGGTGAGCGGCTACAAGATAGTTGTAGTGTCTTTGGCAACACCCCAGGTAGGTTTAAGGCTACGATTGTCTCGATGCAGAACTCTAGTATTTTTTCTTTTTTTTTCTTAGTTTGGTCAAGGAATAACTTTTGGTGGCCGAACTCTTTGGTCACAGGAAAAGGATAAGTCCTTGAATGCTACTTTATCATTAGAGGAATTTATCTGGGTTTCAACTGTTTATTTCGTCAAGTTTGAGACCGAAAGCTCGGATGGAGATAGTGAAGTTGAAGAAGGAGAAATTTCATCAGACTAATGAGGTTTGAAAAAAAACTTCAGTAACTATACTTTCAATGAAAGTTTACAATATTATGGCATTACTTTTTGTTGAAAATGTAGCCCATGATGAATTCTTGGAACCATTCTGAAAAAGCTTTCATTGAATCAGCATTTTGCTCTGGGTGCGGTGCTTTGATGCCAGAACTCTCAACACGCGGAGATTTCGTTTGCAGAGTGTGTCATTTGAAAAAAGACGTCCAAAGCTTATCAACCTCGGATCAGACTTATTCCATAGTTTTTTCTAAGCTCTTAAAAAGAAAAACTAACAAGCAAAAAGGTAAATAAGTTTAAACTAATTTTGAAAAGAACCACACTTTTGAAAATTTGGCCCATATTAAAAGGCGAAGAAGATGAGGGACCTGTAGTCGAACGTACCTGTCCAAAATGTGGCCACGATAAAATGAGTTATGCAGCCTTGCAGTTGAGGTAAGAATATTATTTTATGTGATGATCTAAATTTTTAAAAACTGATATTTGATAATTTGCTTATCAAAATATCATTTATGAGAAAAGTTTCGTTACTTTCTTAGGTCTGCAGACGAAGGACAGACAATTTTTTTCACCTGCCTTCAGTGCAAGTTTAAGGAATCCGAAAATTCTTAGTTCTAAATCGACTCGGAGGATAAAAACATTAGTTTAATTTAAGTTGCAAAAAATCGAAGTGATTTAAAGGTGAAATGAACATGGGTACAGCTAAAAACTGTTGTAGACTTTGTTCCCTCCATGTCTTAGAAGATCAACAGCTTCATTTAAACTTTGATAACTCAGAAAATGATTCAAGTGACAGTCTTTCAACTAAACTGATATTGTTTCTTAACCTACCCATAGAGGGTAGAAGAGATTTCTCAAACATTGTATGTGTTCAGTGTGCTAACAGTTTGGAATTTTGCATCCAGGTAAAAAATCAAAATTACAAGCTGTTGATGCATGTTTTTAGTAGCCGCTTGTTTTATAGTTTGTCGATAGATGTCGTCGTCTTCACAACCTCTTTCTCAAATTTCCTACCGACTTACAAGGCATCCAAAATGAATTGCTAATGAAATATCCTTTGCTCTATCAGCAACCCTTTCCAATCGGTAAATTTTGAATTGATTATTTATATCTATCTGAAGCCCTATCAGACTTGAAATTCAAAAATTAAGAAAATCTATATTTGCAATGAGAAATGTATGAGGAAAATGAGGTACTAACTGTTAATTTGAGGAAGAAGAGGGTATGTAAGTAAACATGTAACTCGAATCCATGAATTTGGCAGAGGAAGTTCTGGCCATCAAGCTAAGGGTCAATATTACAGTGAAGAATGTGACAAGTATCTGAGACGAAGAAGAGGGATTTTTGCGAAAGGATAGTACAAGGGGTTAAAGTTATTGATCAGCAAAAGGTGTGACGATCAAGGATAACCCTAAAGGTCAGCGAGCTGATCGATAAAATTACTTGACAAAAATAAACCTTAACTTTTTTTTTATAAAAAGGTGCTTAAGAGTAGTTTACTATAAATTGTCCCTCTTTTCAGGCAGTTTTTTAAATCCTTCTTCAGACCATACTAGTGAAACATGTCTGGAACATCCAAACTCGACTGGTTTTTTCGGCTCATCAGAGTTTCATCCGAACAGTTCAGGCCAAGACAAGTGGGTTTGATTCGAGCAATGGAATGCAAGACTCACCTTTTTACTTTTTTCCTGGTGTATTTTAGTATTCCAATCAATTCAGCATCCTCCAGCCACCTTGAGTCAGACGTTTCCCACCTAAGTAACAATCTATCTCGAAGAGGACTCAAAATAGGAAACTTGATTATTCCATCAACGTCCCAAGCAGCTGAAAGTGAAGACTTCCAAGTGACACAAAAGGGAGTCAGGAAAATCCTTCCCAAGGGTCCTTTGCCACAAGATATACCTACTCAATATTCAGCTTTAGCCTTTCAAAAATCTTATGTAAGAATTTTTTTCATATGAAATTTTCATGAATTCCATCTTAAAACTAAGGATCTTTCTAGACTAATTCTTTTATTCCAATGACACTGAGAACCCCTTGTAATGACTGTGGAATGGAAATAGTTGCTTCAACAAGACATGAATTTAGAAACCACATATGCAGCAAGGAAAAGAATATTCAGGTTTGACCTTTTTGAAATTTGGTCAACTAACTTACTAAACGATTATATTCAGTGTTTAGTTTCTGGCTGTGGAAAAATGGTCTCCACCAAAATGGCATTGCATTATCATCTTAAGAATTACCACGAATCGCCCATTGGAATGGAAAACTCAGTCGAATCTTTGTCAACTGCCGAGGCAAGTTCGGCACCATCTAGCCAAGTATCAAATGATGGATTCCAGTTTAAGTGCAACTATAATGGGTGTTCAAAGTCTTATAAAGCAAAAGCTTACTTGGTTCAACACGTGAGGAAACACACTGGTGAAAAGCCTTTTAGGTGAGCTTTAATATATTGACTGAAATTATGGAGCAACCTAAATGAACAAACTTATTTGATTTCAGGTGCAGGAACTGTGGAAAGGATTTCTTCAGAATTCTAGACCTTAAAAAACATAAATTACTAAAGGTTTGCCAGTAAAAATCATAGCATGAAAAAAAGTTGAAAGTGTCCATTGCATCTATTTTTCTTTTTTATCAAAGGTTAGAAATGAACATGTTGATCTAAAATAAACTTTGAATTCATTTTCAGCAATTGAAGTTAATTTTTTCAACACATTCGAGGACTTTTTCACAGTCAGCGATCTCACCTGAAAATTAAGTCACATTTAGCAAACTAAAATAATTTTTTTAACTGAAATGTTTTATATTGTACCTTGTTGAGGTTGTAGATGTAGACACGATTCTCTAAGATGATTGACGATGCATTTTAAGCAGGTTTTGGGACGTGGATTGCCTTGGCAAATTGGCCTTAGGCGCGTTTTTAGTCCACAATCATTTGGATAATCGTCGGAGTTATTTTGGCTTGATATAAACTTTTAAGAGTAACTAGATAATTTCATTTCAATCTTAAAAATAGTATAAGCAGTACCTTCGGAATGTCGGAGAAAACCATTAGGAGGAGGATCATAGCAATAGTCGTCATTTTCCAACTCTTGAGGCTTGAAAAGTAACAATATGAGTGAGACAATCTTGAGAACAGTCCTTGAAAAAAGTTTTAGAGTTCTACCTGGCTTTATATTCAAGAACTGTCTTCAATTGTGCAAAAATGCATTTGAGTGGAAGATGAAATATTTTTTTCAATCAAAATCATGGATATCAAAAAAAGGAGATAATTCAGGTAAAATTATTTATTTTTCCTTCAAATTTTAAAAAAGTATGTAATTTTTTAATTTCTGAAGTTGGGTAATATCATATCACATCATGATAAAAAATTTAACATCAAGAAGGTTCTGAAATATTTTTTACATCTAGGAATTAGTGTTCTTTTTCACTTATTTAAGTCCTGAAATGCAGAGGTGAGGTAACAAATCTTAAGTGATTTGTTGACTGCCAAAGTGTCTTTTTCAAGGCCCTAGGCATTTCCTCTAAATTTGGTTTTTTATTTTAAAATAGAACTTGAAGCAAAGCCAGAATTTACACATGATTTATATGGAATCATTGTATGTGATTTTTTCCACAGCCATTCCAGCAATCTTACTTTCATCCAAAGTTGAAAAAAACCACAGGCTTCCAGGCCAGAGTAATTAATATCCTTGTGAAGTAGTAATACATTGGGATACGCCTAACAGTAGCTGCATGTCCAATAGTTCCATGCTACAGCAGAAACATCCGACACAGCAAGCAACCAAAGATGCTGTTTTATTTGAGGCCTCCACACACTTTAACTACTTTTTATCATAACCTAGTCCTAAAAAAGGCTAGCATCCCATCAATAGACATTTCAGTGATGATTCTTTTCTTGATTGCGAAGGCCAACATTAGGCCACTTCTGTCGCACTCTTGTTTATAATTGGTAAAAAGCCCAGCAATATGCATCCTTAGGCAAACAAGGGTTTATCCTATCAAGGTGGTGACCTCAGTGTACCAGGAAATCAAACAAAGGCATAGCTAGGGTCATTGAAAATCTTATAATTTCAGATATAATCTTTAAATCTAAGTTAACAAGTTGTTGTTTTTATAAAATGTTAACACTTTTTCTCTTTTTTACGATATTTTTGATGAAAAATTCACCGGCTTTGTAGGAACTTCTGACAAGTGGTCCTAAAAACGATTAGTAAGTTGAAAATGGATTGTACTAAAATGCAAAAACTTCGAAAAGGAAAACCTGAAGCTGTGTAAAGAAATCCCAGCTCATTTCCTCTCTTTTCCCAAAAAGCAAATTTTTCTGGTGTGACATACTCCACAACTTTGAGGTGTCGCTTTGTTGGCTGCATGTACTGACCAAGTGTAAGACAATCAACCCCAGCATTTCGAAGATCTAATAATGTCTGTTCAACTTCTGCATCACTTTCTCCTTTAAAATAAATACTTGGAATAATTTTTGATGCGAGTAGGAACTTAGAGAAAAATAAGTAATCTTGCATACCTAAGCCTAACATAATTGATGATTTTGTAACAAGTCCAGCTGTAGACTTCTTTGCATGTTCAAGAACTTTTAATGTTTGTCTGTACTTTGCTCTCGGATCCCTAACAAATGGTGTAAGCCTTTCCACCGTTTCAATATTGTGAGCAAAAACATCCAGACCTTTTTTGGTAAAAGTAATGAGCAATTTATTCAGAAAAAAAGTTTTTGACAAAGAACCTGAATTTGCCACTGTTTCTACATTTGTCAAATTTCCTGCAAAGTCTGGAGATAAGCACTCAACAATCATGGTTTGTCTAGAGTTTATAAACTTTGCTTGATTTAAATCGCTTTTATTCTTTTGAAATGAAAAGTGCAAAACCTATGTTGCTTGATAGCACGTATTGTTGCAGCAATATGGCTTGACCCACCATCAGGAATGTCATCTCTGAATTAAATGGAACGAAAAATAAGATATTTTCAAATTTTAGAAGCTTTAATTGGTCATCATTTTTGATTGTTCAAGACCATTTCCCCTTACCTATCTACTGAAGTTAGCACAATATAACCCAAGTCCCAAGTTGTCACAACTTTAGCAGTATTTTCTGGCTCTTCAGGATCCAACGGTGGTGGAGCTCTAGCAGTTTTGACTGAACAGAACCTGCATCCTCTTGTGCTAATTTATAAATGATTTATATATATAGATTTCAGTAAAGGTTTGAGGAGTAAAAAAGGAAAAATTACCAAGTATCACCCATAAGCATAATAGTGGCTGTAGCTGTTTCTTTGTCACTTCCACCCCTGGGATATTATTAAATCCACGTAATATTTATTATGGAACAAATTTTTATAGTATTTTTACCAGCACTCTCCTATATTTGGACATCTTGCCTCCTCACATACAGTTGCTAACTTATGACCTCGCATTTGTTCTTTGAGGTTGGAAAAGTTTTTGCCAATTGGAATTTCAGTCTTGAGCCAAGGTGGTAGTCTTAAACGCCCCTTTTCACCCTAAATCCATAGAAAAAATTCAATTATCTTAAAAATAGTTTAAAGAGCAGCATTTTGTCTAAGAATTAGCAAAAATTTGATTACTCTCTCTAGCTTTAATTTTCCATCATAAGAGTCCCACTTGGAGGTCCGAGGAACCACACCTGCTATGAAATCGCTAAGGTCCGGTCCTAAATTATTTTTGAACAGACGTATAAAAACTATAATTTTAATGGCTGGTAAGCAAATCAAACCATTTTGAATGTCATCCTTAGTTGGCCTGCTGATGGCTGCATTTGAAGGGGGAACAGACAAATTACGCACGAATACTTGAGAAAAACTATTGCATCGACCACAAATTTGAGTGTTTAAAATCATATTTCTCAATGAGAAGCTAGAATTAGAAAGAAATTCATTTGGTTGTTCTTATAAAACTCCATCTCCATTATATTTTTAGTGTGCAAATATAACAAATAGGTAGGTAGTTAGACAGACGTGAATGAATTGAAATTACTCACCCAAAGTTGCCTTAGTTGAAATGACTGACCAGAGAATTTTTAGTTGCTGTCGACAATCATGGGTTAAAACTTAAGACAGGTTTTGTAACTTTTTACCAAATCACTCAGACACTTACAATCTGACTGATTATGTAAAGAATAACATTGGAAACCACAGATCTCTAAAATTATCAATAAACCTTCGCTGATTGGTCAAATTTTAAAAGTTTCATACCGATGAAACAAATTCGGGCTTATTTTCGACGACACTGAGCCCGTCTGGGTTTGACTGAGTAGGTTTTTACTTTGCATAGAGCCCGAGACGAGCCTGGAAACTCGAGCTCGGGGTAAAGTCCGACCCATCACTAGTAGACTAGAAAAATCAATAAAACGAAAACACAATAAATTCAAAATCAATAAAAATCTGCGCCGCTAAAAATTAAAAAGTCCAACTTATTGGCACAAAAAACATTAGATCATGGCCGAATATTTGGCTTCAATCTTCGGAACTGAAAAAGATAAGGTGAATTGTTCATTTTACTTTAAAATTGGAGCCTGTCGTCACGGGGATAGATGTTCAAGAATTCACAACAAACCAACATTCAGTCAAACAATTGTTCTTCAAAACTTATATATTAACCCACAGGTAATGATTCAATGCCAATTTCTCTTGCTGTTTTAATTGTGCCTTTTTGTCTTTGAAAGAATTCTGCCAAGTCAGCCGATGGCTCTCACTTAACCAATGTCAGTGATGAAGAAATGCAAGAACACTATGATAATTTCTTTGAAGATGTTTTCGTCGAGGCAGAAGACAAGTATGTAATTGGACACTTTGTAAATGGCCTCTGATTTGTGATTACTATACTTTCGATGACATTTTTTTAAGGTATGGTGAAGTCGAAGAGATGAACGTTTGCGATAATTTAGGTGACCATTTAGTCGGCAACGTCTACATCAAGTTTCGCAACGAAGAAGATGCAACTAGAGCTGTCGCTGACCTTAATTGTCGCTGGTTTGGCGGAAGGCCCATCTATGCAGAGCTGAGTCCAGTGACGGACTTTAGAGAGGCTTGTTGTCGTGAGTATTGCATCATTTTTGTGAAAAATTCGGAAATGTCGATATTTGATAGTTATTTTCTGACATCAATCAATGTCACAGGAGGCCTGGAATAAGATTTTGCCCTGCAAGAAAAATATTTGATGTAATTGAGTACTTTTACAAGATACTATTGACTTTTCAGGTCAGTATGAAATGGGAGAATGCGTTAGATCAGGATTTTGTAACTTTATGCATCTGAAACCCATTTCTAGAGAACTTCGACGCGAGCTTTATGGTCGGCACAATAGCAGATCTTCACTTGGTCCAGTCATAGGCGGAGGAGTAGGTCCAGGTAAGCAAGGCAGCCGTGACGATTTCAATAGTAGGAGAAGAAGCAGGTCGCGATCGAGAGGAGGAAAGCGGTAAATCTAATTTAGTTATTTTCCATTTTAAGATTAAATCTTACTTCTAATCAACAAATTTAGATCACGGTCACCTCGTCGCCGCCGGAGTAGGTCGCGTGACCGGTCAGGAAGAGCCTCGAGGCATTAAACAAATTTCTTTCAAGTGAAACAATGCCTCATAACTATCTCGTTAA
>Ga0194133_10008542_pt1 | contig 11923 bp, 11 predicted proteins | sample TA2KigOf40mmetaG_FD_155448 | JGI IMG/M metagenome (GOLD analysis project Ga0194133, IMG submission 155448) | Freshwater microbial communities from Lake Tanganyika, Tanzania - TA2015055 Kigoma Offshore 40m | ecosystem: Environmental > Aquatic > Freshwater > Lake | place: Tanzania: Lake...
AACCATCCTTATCTCTTTTAACAACATACCATTGAAACACGGCATTGTCATCATCATCTACAAATTCAAGACATTTGGTAATAATTTTACCACAGCAATCTCTAGTAACTTTAATGTGTCCCAAATCTGTGCTTACAAGTTTTCCATCTATATACCATTCTAGTTTAAGAATGGTTCCAAAAACAGTTTTATCAAAAACAGATATCACTAATTTAAGAGCGAATGGTTTTTTGGTGATTTCAGTTGATCCTGGAGTTTCGATTCGATACCTAAACCCATTTCCTTCAAAGGTTCCAACCCATTTCGATTCTTCAGTCATTATAATATTTAAAATATTTTTTTTCGTATTTATCAACAACAAGACTCACAAACTTCATACTCTTGAACCTTAATTCTTGGATCAATTGTGAATTGTTGCGCTTGAACTTTTGGCCTACTTCTTATGTAATAACTACCAGATTTTAGTCCTTTTTTCCATCCATATATTACGCACTCCCTAATGCACTTACCTTTGGTTCTTCAAAAAAAAATTTAAAGACTGGGTTTGACATATATACTGTAAAAAAAAATCGCAGATTTACTAATTTTATATTTAACCTGAAAATTTAATTCTTTGAATTAAAACAGCTTAAAGAAAACTTTATTATATTAGGTAGGAGCTAAGGTTTTTAGGTTTGCCTCTGAAAAGAGAATGTTTTTTTAGCATTCCAAGGTTCCCGTATAAACAAAAACCTATACTTACATCTTTGTAATAAAAACCAAATTACAATTTTTAGATGTAAGAAAAAAACAAAAAAAATTTATGGTTTATGACCAAGGGCTTGAATGTGCTCTTTAAAAAAGTCCTAAATCGCAATCTGCGATTTCTGCGATTTTACGTATCTGCACCCTATCAGCTGACAAATCAATTAAACTTTTTTGTTTTATTTCCCAGACAGTTTTATATTTATATTTATCTTGATAAAGCGTGGGATATAAAAACCGCCCATGAAAAAAGACATCAAATTATCTATTTTGACACCGAAAAATACAGGCTTACTACCACTGAAAAAATCAAGAAGATCGAGGATTTTCTTGATAAATTGGATGGAAAAAAGATTGAAGAAAGAAATGTTATTCAACAAATCCATTGGATTTTGAATTAGATAAAAGTTGTAAAATAACATTTCTTTCATATTAAAAATTGATATTTTTTTTTATTTAAATATTAATCATTATAAATAATCACAAATAATGGCATTCAACGAACAATTTATAGAAGCATGTAAAACTGGACAATTAGAATCCGTAAGAGAAATATACATGTTAAATCCAACTATAGATATTTCTGCAAATGGTGAAGAAGTATTTAGATACGCTTGCGAAAATGGTCACTTAGAAGTAGTCAGTCAACTCTACGAATGGAAACCTACTATTGATATTTCAGCCAAAGATGAATATGCATTTAGATGGGCTTGCTATAATGGACATTTAGAAGTAGTCAGACAACTCTACGAATTGAAACCTACAATTGATATTTCAGTTCAAAATGAAGAACCATTTAGAATGGCTTGCCATAATGGACATTTAGAAGTAGTCAGACAACTCTACGAGTGGAAACCTACAATTGATATTTCAGCCTATCAAGAATCCGCATTTAGATACGCTTGTGAAAATGGACATTTAGAAGTAGTCAGACAACTCTACAAGTGGAAAGCTATGATTAATATTTCAGCCAATGATGAATATGCATTTAGAATGGCTTGCTGTAATGGACACATAAAAGTCGTCAGACAACTCTATAAATGGAAACCTACTATTGATATTTCATCCAGAGATGAAATGGCATTTATAATGTCTTGTTTTAATAGACATTTAAAAGTAGTCAGGCAACTTTACAAATGGAAACCTACCATTGATCTTTCAAAACTCAATCAATATAGAACACTCTTCTTATCTTTAGGAATTACCTTACCAAATACACTTACAAAAAAAATTAATCCATGAATGAGAAACATTACAATGTCCTATATGTATGGATATTATACAAAATGAATGTTTGGTTACAAAATGCGGACATAAGTATTTAGAAGATATTTATACTTATAATGGTTATATGTAAAAAATTGATATTTTTTTATATAAAAAAATTAATATAAAAAATTATCATTATAAATAATCATAAATAATGGAATTCAATAAACTATTCATAGAAGCTTGTAAAACTGGAGACTTAGGCTATATTAGAAAATTATACAATTTATTTCCTACAATAGATATTTTAGCCCAAAATGAAGAACCATTTAGATGGGCTTGCTATAATGGACATTTAGAAGTACTCAGACAACTCTACGAATGGAAACCTACAATAGATATTTCAGCCTATAATGATGCATTTAGACACGCTTGCAAAAATGGACATTTAGAAATAGTCAGACAACTTTACGAATGGAAACCTACCATTGATATTTCTGCACATGGTGAAGAAGCATTTAGATTGGCTTGTATAGAAGGACATTTAGAAGTCGTAAGACAACTTTATGAATGGAAACCTACAATTGATATTTCAGCCCTTGGTGAATGGGCATTTAGAATGGCTTGTGCTAATGGGTGCTTAGAATTAGTCAGACAACTTTATGAATGGAAACCTACAATTGATATTTCAGCCGAAGAAGAATATGCATTTAGAATGGCTTGTAGTGAAGGACGTTTAGAAGTAGTCAGACAACTTTACGAATGGAAACCTACAATTGATATTTCAGCCGAAGATGAATACGCATTTGTATTGGCTTGCGAAAATGGACATTTAGACGTAGTCAGACAACTCTACGAATGGAAACCTACAATTGATATTTCAGTCCTTGATGAACACGCATTTAGAATCGCTTGTAATAATGGACACTTAGAAGTAATCAGACAACTCTACCAGTGGAAACCGACGATTAATATTTCAGTCCGTGATGAAAAAGCATTTAGATGGGCTTGTTATAATGGACACATAGAAGTAGTAAGACAACTCTACCAGTGGAAACCTACGATTGATATTTCATCACAAAATGAATGGGCATTTGAAATCGCTTGTGATAATGGACACTTAGAAGTAGTCAGACAACTCTATGAGTGGAAACCTACGATTGATCTTTCAAAATTTAATCAATATAGACACATTCTTATTCCTTTAGGAATTACCTTACCAATACCAGACACACTTACAAATGTATCTATCCCTGAAGGAGAAACATTAGAATGTCCTATATGTATGGATGTAATACAAAATGAATGTTTGCTTACAAAATGCGAACATAAATATTGTGGTAAATGCATAAATAAATGGTTAGAAGAAAATAGTTCGTGTCCCTATTGCAGAGCACCTATTTAGAAAATATTTATATTTATAAATCAATTATCAATCACAAATTGTAGTAATATATCTTTTACAACATTTTCTAATGAGTCACAAGATTTTTTATCATAATAATAATATTCCAATACATTTACATCTTGGTTAGTTTCAATATCAAAATATTCTTTTTTTATATTATCATACATTCGTATTTGTTTATTTTCATCAATATAAAGAAATAATCCACCATATTTTTCTTCAAATGGTTTTGTTCGTTCATCATAAATATGTAATTCTGTAATAGTAACATGATAGTAGTGAAAATTAATACCATGTGCTGAATATTGATTATATTTTACAATATCATCAATACGAAAATATATATCTTTGTCTATTGTTGCTATTTTTAGATATTTTGGGTACATTTTGTTTGTATTCTTATAAAACATAATTTTTTAAATTCAATTTTTTAGATTGATTTGGTTTATTTGTTTTATTACTTCTAATTGAACGATTTATTCTTTCCATATACTAAAAAAGAAAAATTATTTTTAATTATTTCTATAAACTTCAAATTTACATTATAATATTTCAATTAGATTTTTTTGTAAAATACCAAATACCATCTTCATTTCTACAATATGGACACACCTTTTTTCTCTTAATATTAAACCAATCTACTACCGCATTTCTTTTATAACTAGAAAAACAACAACCTGAAATGATCCGCTCTTCATTCTCATCAAAAATATATCCAAATCCATATCTAGTTAGTAAAAGTATTTAAAACTATATTAATTTTACACAAGTTTCTTTTGTGGTTTCCTTGATTTTTAGCAATTGCATTCTTGTTCAATATGATAATCAAGCCACTTTCTTGGCATAAATTTTCCACAACTACATTGGACACATTCATTTGTGATATGTTCTTGTAAATCTTTTCTTTTCAATTTCTTGTTACATTGAAGACAAGAACATGTTGATTCACCACATTCATCTTTGAAATGTTTTTCCATTTTAAATTCATCATCAAAAACTTCACCACATTCACAATTCATTTTTGGTAATGTGCCATTTGATATCAGTTCATTTATTTTTTTGTATAAAACTTTGTCTTTTTTGTAAGTAATTCTTGCTTTCAAAAATGTGATATCTTTTGAGGTATCTTCTGAATTACAAAATGGACATTTTTTACAAGTCCCAAACTTTTCACTCTTTTTTTCATCCATTTTCAAATATTTTCGCGCACATCTCAAACATAACCTATGCTTTTCCAAGCATTGGTGGTCAATAGTAGAACCAAAAATAGTGAGTTTAACAGGTGCGCGTAATGTACCAGTGCAAATAGCACAATCGTAGTTTTTAATAGCTGACATTTTTAATTTACGATAGCTATTTAAAAAAAATAATTCAATTTTTTTTATAAACAAAAATCAACGGCAAAATACGATTCTGTTTTTTTATATAATAATAATCATATTTCTCTGATATATTGCTTAAATTTTTCATAATTATCTCTGAACTGACCAAAGTAATAATTATATTTTCTTAATTTTTATAATTTTCAATAATAACAAATCATCATCTTCATTTGATAAATTCAGTAAAATTTTTGAAATACGCTATAAAAATTATTTTATAAAATAAAAAATTGATTAAATGAATCAATAAATGTAAAGCATACTAAAAAATGGGAAATACACATTCATCTATGGGATTGACCTTCGGGTCTGTTATTGGTGGACTTATTTTAGCACCTTTTACTGGTGGAGCATCTTTAGCCGCTGTTGGAATAGCATCAGGTGTTGGAACCGCAGTTGGAACAACCTCTTTTGCAATTAATGCACTTAATAATCGTGATGCTCTCGAAGGTAAAGAAACATCATCATTCCTAACTGGATTAGCTTGTGGTGCAATGGGTCCAATTGGAGGTATGGCTGCTGGTATGGGTGCCGAAGTATCTATTGGAATTGAAGCAGCAGGTGTAGGTTTAGGATTAGGAGTAACAAATGCTGGTGATGGTAAATCAAAACCTTATGTTGGAAATCAACAAGAAACAATTAAATATTACACTCAACAAGAGGAAAAAAAAAATTTTGAAAAGGAGGTTAAAAAAGAAGAAGTGAAACAATTAAATGATTATATGAGTAAATATGATAGACAATATATTGATTATTTAGGGAATGTTTCTCATTTTTGCACTACAAAAACAATAAAGAAAACTTTTAAATTTGTTTCTACCCAAATAAATGATACAAAATTATTTGATAAGATACAATTTAGGGTATATAATGATAATCCCCAAGTTGAAAGAGTTTATGTTATTAGAAGGAAATTAGATACATTACCTTTCTATTTTGGTTGGATAGCTCATTCTGGTCTTTTGCTTAAAACAAGGAATGGCAGATGGTTTATTTGTGAATATGGTACTGAAAATGATAAAAATAAAGTTAGTCTTTATGAAGTTCCAAATACTATTAAAGAAACAAATTGTGATACATTCCAATATCAAGGAAGAAAATGGAATAAACAAATATGTGGTTCGCCAATTAAAGCATCAATTCAATCTGTAAAAGAAACAATGGAAGATAAGGTTTCTAAGCGCCATTATTGGATGCTTTTTTGGAATTGTCATATGGCACAAGAAGGTGTCAGAGAAGAGCATGGTTTAAAAGTTGATAAAAAGTATATGGATAAGCAATTTGAGGAAGAATATCGTTTTATTTTAAGGGCAATTTAAAATATATTATAAATAAATCGATTTAGAAAATGTCAAAATAATCAAAGAATTAGGTACTGGTATATTAGGCACTATTTATTTAGTGAAAATAAATAATAAAAAATATACGTTAAAAGTGATTTATGGCGTGAAATGGATTTTATATATTTTTATTGAAAAATTACCACCAAACGACCAATTATTTTTTACAAAACTTTACGTATTTGAATTTATAATAATTGTACACATCAATAAAAAAGACCATGGAAAGTTCTTTATGATGTCGCTTTTGCTGAGAGATTAAGAAAATTATTTTCATCACCTTGGTGTGTGAAATATTTAACAGTTTATCATGGTAATATAAATTTACGTGAATATTTGAAAAACCATACTTTAACTATAAAACAAACATATTCAATAATGCTTCAAATAATAAAAATATTAATGATTTTATATAAACGATGTTATAGTCATAATGATTTACATACAGGAAATATAATGATAAAACGAACAAATTTATCCGATTTTGAATTAAATAAAAGTTGTAAAAAACTTTTCTTTCATAATAAATATTGATATTTTTAATATAAATATAAATTATTATAAATAATAATAAATAATGGAATTTAAAGAACAATTCATAAGAGCATGTAAAACTGGAGACTTAAACTCCATTAGAGAAATATACATGTTAAATCTAAATATAGATATTTCAGACGATGATGAAGATGCATTTAGAACCGCTTGTTATAATGGACATGTAGAAGTAGTCAGACAACTCTACGAATGGAAACCTACAATTGATATTTCAGCGAGAAATGAAGATGCATTTATGGTCGCTTGCGAAAATGGACATTTAGAAGTAGTCAGACAACTTTACGATTGGAAACCTACAATTGATATTTCTGCCGATGATGAATACGCATTTAGAATAGCTTGCGAAAATGGACATTTAACAGTAGTCAGACAACTTTACGAGTGGAAACCTACAATTGATATTTCAGGCTGGGATGAATACGCATTTAGATTAGCTTGCGAAAGAGGACATTTATTAGTAGTCAGACAACTTTACGAGTGGAAACCTACAATTAATATTTCAGCCAGAGATGAATACGCATTTAGACATGCTTGCGAAAAAGGACATTTAACAGTAGTAAGACAACTCTATGAATGGAAACCTACAATTAATATTTCAGCCAGAGATGAATACGCATTTAGACATGCTTGCGAAAAAGGACATTTAACAGTAGTAAGACAACTCTATGAATGGAAACCTACAATTGATATTTCAGCCAAAAATGAAGAAGCATTTATAGATGCGTGTGATAATGGACATATAGAAGTAGTCAGACAACTTTATGAATGGAAACCTTCAATTGATATTTCAATAGATAATGAATATGCATTAAGACAGGCTTGCTTTAATGGTCATTTATTAGTAGTCAGACAACTCTACGAGTGGAAACCTACAATTGATATTTCAGCCGAAGATGAAAATGCATTTTGTTTGGCTTGTCGTGAAGGACATTTAACAGTAGTAAGACAACTCTACGAGTGGAAACCTACGATTAATATTTCATCCAATAATGAATGGGCATTTAGAAAGGCTTGCGAAAATGGACATTTAGAAGTAGTCAGACAACTTTACGAGTGGAAACCTACAATTGATATTTCAGCCAATTATGAAGAACCATTTAGAAGGGCTTGTGCTGATGGACATTTATTAGTAGTCAGACAACTTTACGAATGGAAACCTACAATTGATATTTCAATAGCTGATGAAGATGCATTTAGATGGGCTTGCGAAAATGGACATTTAGAAGTAATCAGACTACTTTATGAATGGAAACCTACGATTAATATTTCAATTGCTGATGAAAAAGCATTTAGAGTGGCTTGCGAAAATGGACATTTAACAGTAGTCAGACAACTTTATGAATGGAAACCTACAATTGATATTTCAGCCATAGATGAACTGGCATTTAGAATGGCTTGCATAAATGGACATTTAACAGTAGTCAGACAACTCTACGAGTGGAAACCTACAATTGATATTTCCGCCGAAGATGAAGATGCATTTATAGAGGCTTGTGCTCATGGACACTTAGAAGTAGTCAGACAACTCTACGAATGGAAACCTATGATTGATATTTCAGCCGGAGATGAAGAGGCATTTTGTATGGCTTGTGCCAATGGACATTTAACAGTCGTCAGACAACTTTACGAGTGGAAACCTACAATTGATATTTCAGCACGAGATGAATGGGCATTTTGTATGGCTTGTGCGAATGGACATTTAACAGTTGTCAGACTACTTTACGCATGGAAACCTACAATTAATATATCAAAATTTAATCAATATAGATCACTCTTATTACGTTTAGGAATTACCTTACCAAACTCACTTACAAAGGAATCTATCTCTGAAGGAGAACCATTACAATGCCCTATATGTATGGATAATATACAAAGTGAATGTTTGGTCACAAAATGCGGACATAAGTATTGTGTTAAATGCATAAATCAATGGTTAGAAAAAAATGGTGCTTGTCCCTATTGTAGAACAAAAATCGATTTATAAATCATTTATAAATGTATTATCAATATTACCTTTTTTTTCTTATACTGAAATATTTTCTTGTAATCAATTTGTACTTTTTTCTTCTTTTATAAAATCATCATATTCTATAATTGAACTACAATTTTGATCTTGTTCATCATTACTTTTTTTGTAGTTCTTTGTATCGATCAACTTGTAAGCTTGGCCACACCTCTGTCTCACGTTCCGCTCCAGTTTTCGCAAAGACATGCCGAATATCCTCGAAGGACTTGATCATTTCGAGCGCGCGCGTGTGAACTGCGTTCACCGCGGTGTTGTTTGTCTTTCTGTCTTCTTCTGTTCTCATCATTTCGTCATATTTTTGTGGGTCAATATCAATTTCTTCTTTTTTTTGTCCTTTTATAATTTTTTCTAATATTTTCCAATATCCAGGCCCCCAATGAGAAGGTGGTATTTCTGTTTTTATTATTTCTTTGTGTTCTTGTGGATAATTTTTTTTATATTTTTTTATTTCTTCTTCAGTCATAACATCTTCTGTCTCATCTTTGGTGATATTTGTAATATCAAATTCTTCACTTTTAGGCATCTAATGAATTAAATTTTCCATATTAATTCCTTGTTTATATTTTTAAATTATTTTTCAATAATCAAATTTATATATAGTTTATCCAATTTATTAAAAGGAACTTGTTTAATATCATCATATTAATAACACTTGAATAATTGATATCCAAATTCTGTAACACAGTATGTTCCAAGAATAAAATTATCATTTTTAAGTAATATAATAATATAAATATAATGACAATAGTCATCTTTACTTACACATGTGTTAGCATACTTATTCAAGAACCAAATTCTGAAAGTGAAAATATAGTTACAAAACAAGAAGCATAAGAATTATATAAATGCTTAAAACAATTTTTAAATAAATAAAAATTGATATTTTTGTTTATTTATAAATATTTATCATTATTAACAATGAAAAATTATGGCATTCAACGAACAATTCATAAGAGCATGTAAAAATGGAGACTTAGACACCATTAGAGAAATATACATGTGAAATCCAAATATAGATATTTCTGCTGAAGATGAAGAAGCATTTAGATGTGCTTGCGAAAATGAACATTTAGAAGTAGTCAGACAACTTTACGAATGGAAACCTACAATTGATATTTCTGCCCATGATGAATGGGCATTTAGAAAAGCTTGCTATAATGGACATTTAAAAATAGTTAGACAACTCTACGACTGGAAACCTACGATTGACCTTCCAAAATTTAATCAATATAGATCACTCTTTATATCTTTAGGAATTACTTTTCACAGCCGACTTACAAAGGATCTATCGCTAAAAAAGAAACATTACAATGTCCTATCTGTAGAGATACTATACTTATAGAGTGTATGGTTACAAAATGCGGACACAAGTATTGTGATAAATGTATAAATCAATGGTTAGAGAATAATTGTGCTTGTCCCTATTGTAGAGCACCTATTTAGAAGATATTTATACTTATAATGGTTATATCTAAAAAAATTGAATATTTTTTTATTTTATTTATATAATTATAATTAAAAATCACAAATAATGGCATTGAATGAACAATTTATAGAAGCATGTAAAACTGGAGACTTAGAAACGATTATAGAAATATACAGGTTAAATAAATTTATAGATACTTTTTTGAATTATAAAAAAGCATTTTTATTGGCTTGCGAAAATGGGCATTTTGAAGTAGTTAGACAACTCTACAATTGGAAACCAAAGTTTAATATTTTAGCCAAAGAACAATTTATAGAATCATGTAAAACTGGAGACTTAGACACGATTAGAGAAATATACAGGTTAAGTACATTTATAGATATTTCTGTGAATTATAAAAAAGCATTTTTAGAGGGTTGTGAAAATGGGCATTTAGAAGTAGTTAGACAACTTTACAAATGGAAACCTAAGATTAATATTACAGCTTGTGAAGATGCATTTAGAATGGCTTGCCAAAATGCACATTTAGAAGTAGTAAGACAACTTTACCAGTGGAAACCAAAGATTGTTCTTATTGTTCTTAATTACCAAGATGAAAAATTATTTAAAACCGCTTGCGAAAACGGACACTTAGAATTAGTAAGACAATTCTACGAATGGAAACCTATCATTGATATTTCAGCTAATGATGAATACCTATTTAGAATGGCTAGCAATAATGGACATTTAGAAGTAGTCAGACAACTTTACGAATGGAAACCTACAATTGATATTTCATCGCTTAATGAATACCCATTTAGATACGCTTGTAAAAATGGACACTTAGAAGTGGTTAGACAACTCTATAAATGGAAATCTACAATTGATATTTCAGCCCAAAATGAAGAAGCATTTATTATGGCTTGTGATAATGGACACTTAGAAGTCATTAGACAACTCTACGAATGGAAACCTACAATTAATATCTCTGCCGAAGATGAACTGGCATTTAGATGGGCTTGTGCTAATGGACACTTAGAAGTCATTAGACAACTCTACCAGTGGAAGCCTACGATTGATATTTCAGCCGGAGATGAATATGCATTTAGATGGGCTTGTAAAAAAAGACACTTAGAAGTTATCAGGCAACTTTGTGAATGGAAACCTACAATTGACATTTCAGCCGATGATGAACAGGCATTTAGAACGGCTTGTGCTTGGGGATATTTAGAAATAGTCAGACAACTTTACGAGTGGAAACCTACGATTGATATTTCCGCCAAAAATGAATATGCATTTAGAGCCGCTTGTGCTCATGGACATTTAGAAGTAGTAAAACAACTTTACGATTGGAAACCAATGATTAATATTTCAGCCATTGATGAAGATGCATTTAGAGGGGCTTGTAAAAATGGACATTTAGAAGTAGTAAAACAACTCTACGAGTGGAAACCTACGATTGATCTTTCAAAATGTTATCAATATAGATACATTCTTTTACCTTTAGGAATTACCTTACCAAACTCACTTATAAAGGAATCTATCTCTGAAGGAGAAACATTATAATGCTCTTTTTGTATGGATATTATACTTATAGAGTGTTTGGTTACAAAATGCGGACATAAGTATTGTGGTAAATGTATAAAACAATGGTTAAAAAATAATAATACTTGTCCCTATTGTAGAGCACTTATTTAGAACATATTTTTTTATAATGGTTATATCTAAAAAAATTGATATTTTTTTATTTAAATATTTAATTATAATTAATCACAAATTATGGCATTCAATAAACAATTCATAGAAGCATGTAAAACTGGAGACTTAGAATCAATTAGAGAAATATATATGTTA
>Ga0194133_10008544_pt1 | contig 11921 bp, 7 predicted proteins | sample TA2KigOf40mmetaG_FD_155448 | JGI IMG/M metagenome (GOLD analysis project Ga0194133, IMG submission 155448) | Freshwater microbial communities from Lake Tanganyika, Tanzania - TA2015055 Kigoma Offshore 40m | ecosystem: Environmental > Aquatic > Freshwater > Lake | place: Tanzania: Lake Tanganyika...
CAGTGTGCGCCGTTTTACACTGACCACTACGCCGAAATTAGTCCAGATATCTAGACCGCCATCAGCTGCATTCGTATGTCCAAGTCGACCAACTTGAAGTGGTACCGGTTTGCGCGACACGAGATCTACGAGCGCGTCAGCAGATGTTGTCAAGCTTGAAACTGGTGTCCGGTCAACTTGGATGGTATATCCCGACTGATGTAACTCACACCTAAACACTGCAGTTGCCAGAATCTCAAATAGTCGATCAGCGGATGAAGTTAGATCCGAAGATGCAAATGCTTCGAGTACATCTTTTAACTCACTAGCATTTCGTAGCTTTGACAGAGTCGTTCGGGCGGCTGCAAGATCCCTGTTCTTTTCGGCAACAAAGTGATAGATGTATGCCTCAACTATTTTGCTGGTCGAGTTAACTTTTCCCAGTGCCGTCATAGCAGCAGGCGGAACCGCAGATTCATTCCAAAGGTCGTCCTGGAATCGAGCGCTTGAAGTCGACCGCTTATTGAAGAGTTCAAGTGTTACTGCATCGCGCCACTGCCGAGACCGTACTCGATAGGTCTCAACTCTCGAAAGGTCGATACCTTTGGACTCTCTCGCGTTTACAAGTACTTCTGCAACTTGTATCGGCTTGTACATTTCAACTCGACTAATCGAGATTACGTGATCAAGTTTCTTCTTCGCCTCATTAATGTCCACACGCTCAGGATAGACACTTAGCCAACTTCAGAGTCAGAGTTTGAAAAGAGTTGGCTGTACCCGAGATGTTGAAGTGTTTTGCCGAGGGGAAAGATCACGGTTAAGAGCACCAAATACCTGAGTAACGACAGCTTGAATCATGGGAACTGGGACACTGTTGCCGGCTTGTTTTCGGGTGGCGGAGTAGCCACACACGATTTTGTACGAATCTGGAAACCCTTGTAGTCGGAGCATTTCGCGCATCGTGAGACGACGAATTCCGTCGACGAGCAGATAGTTGTAACTCGCTCCCGCTCGAAGAGCGCAGGAATATGGGAGAGCACTAATGTTTCCCGACTTGTTCTCATGCCACACAGAACGCCCAGGTGGGAGAGTCTTGCCCTTTACTGCTGCTCGACGACTCTTGCGAATCTTTGGAGAAGCGAAATATGAAGCCTCAACTAGTTCATCGTTCTCAAGTATTGACTCCAGCGACCTTTTCGGCATCGTCGCACCGCTCGGCCAGGTAAATCGACGGTGGGTATCATCGAGAAAGCCGACAATAAGAATTCGTTCACGTTTCTGCGGTAGTCCGAAGTCAAGTGCATTGAGGACGCGAAAGTCGACCCAGTAACCCAATTCATCAAGAATGCTCAGGATTGTTGACAAGGTTCGACCTTTGTCATGTCCTCGAAGTTGCTTCACATTTTCTAGAACTATTGCTCTCGGTCGCTTTACATCAAGAATTCTGGCTATATCAAAGAAGAGTGTGCCACGCGCATCTGCGAAGCCTTTCATTTCGCCAATGATGCTGAACGCCTGACAGGGAAATCCGCCAAAGAGAACTTCGTGATCTGGAATCTCTGATGCATCGATTTTCGTAATGTCACCACTCGGGCGTTCACCGAAGTTGGCTTCGTAGGCGTCCTGTGCATCCTTGTCAATATCAGACGAAAACACACACTTGGAGGTCATTCCCAGCTCGTCAGCTGCATTGCCTGCTCCAATTCGAAATCCTCCGATTCCACAGAACAGGTCTATGTATCGCAAGTGGAGTCCCATCTGTCCGTTGGATTTCACTTTGAGCTCTTTGGAAGTCGCGAGGTCTTCTTTGCCCATGCTTCAACCTCGTGCCAGTCCCAGATGAGTGCTATTCGAAGACTCGCAATTGGTTTCGGAAAGTCTTTGTGTCGCGTTCTCCAGACATGAATCGTGTGCGGATTCTTGAGTCCCAGTCGTTTCGCAATCTCGTGTGCTCCGACGAGGTTTTCGATGTCGACCTTTTTCCCCACGCGCAGAGATTAGTTCCTGGGTGCGGGGGTTGTAATTGTTTGTCATCACCCCTATAGTGTATACAAATGTTTACATCAACACAATTGGAGAAGCAATGATAGAAACCCTCAAAACACTGACCGGCTTGAACAACACAGCTCTCGGATATCCGCCCCAATTGCAACGCCAATGGCGGTCCCTTGCCAAGTTTCATCAGCAAAATCGACTACAACCAGAAGGTTTTTTGATATCCCAATGGATTTCACTGATGTTGAGACTTTGGGAAAACCAGTTCTAACTCCACTCAACGCGATGTCTTCGGCTTTGCAATCGGAGTAGCTCGATTGTTTGGGCAGAAGCAGGAATTGATCTCCTACGTCCTTATAAGGAGCATCGTTACCTGTTTGAAAGAATCGTTGAGAATTGTCCAAAATCAGTCGCCATTTACGCCCTGCCGCATTCAGCCAATAAAACCCCGCACCGTCTCGACCGATCACACCTAACTGCTAACCAGGTTCGGGACCTGTGATTGTTGAGAGTGAGGCATAGCAACCAACAACTGGACTTGATGACGAGACGGGGGTTCGGCCGTCTGCGCCAAGGCGAGTGAATCTCTGCCCAGTTCCCGTAAAACTAAAGCCAGTAACCAGTGGCTGGGCAGTTGTTGGTTGAACATCAACTATCTGAGGGCAATTGACACTCCAGTCAGCGTCAACGGCTGACATTACATTTAAAGTAATTATTGAAAAAGCAATAGTGAGTTTAATTAGTCGCTTGAACACCAACCTAAATGTACTGTTTTTGGTTCAGTAAGTTGATTTTTGTGTTTGCAAACCGCCACCACAATCGCCCACAAATAGACCTGAGCCAGACAGTCAGTTCCAAGTTGTTGGCTAGAAATTGCTATAAATCAGTTCGCCGCCACTTGATTTAACTTCAATCAATCTTGAGTTGTCATTCCAAGTTTGGGAATCTAGATATTCCTTCGAAAAATCCAAGGCTGGAATAAGTTTGAACCAGCATTGCCTCTTATTGTCATATCTGAATCCAAGGATCTTGAGTTGGTCTTTAATTGGGAATGATTTATAAACAGCGATTTCGACGTTTGTGTTCGCCTGGACAATAACTGCCGGGAATTCATCAATATTCAACTGTTGGACACCATTCCAAAATTGCCCTGGCTTTATAAAAGGACTCAGATTTGTTGAGTCGCCGACAATGACGACTGATTTGACTGCTCGTGTCAGCGCAACATAAAACAATCTTTGTTCCTCGCTGCAAATAGTCTTTTCATTGACACCGAATATTCTGAAAAATTCCCAAGTTGGATGAATCAAAGGATAAGCATTTTTGTTGGCGTCAAGAACGATGACTGCATCACTTTCCAAACCCTTGAATGAGTGCGTAGTCGATATAGAGATACGATTTTGATCATCCGCCCTCATGAATTGGTGCAAGTGCTTCAAGAATCTCAGTAAGACGTCGTTTGTTGTATCTACTGAATTCCTGTAATTGATCTTGTAAGGAATCTTGTTTTGGCGTGTCAGAATTGTCAAATTTTTGTGTGATTTAAGCAAACCATGCATCAACCGGAGTAATAGCGGAGTTATTTCATCGTTTAAATGCTCAGAGCTTTCAAAACTATTCGGATGAAACTTGTCACTATATGTAATCAGGACTTGCCCCTCAAAAGAGTTATGAGCACGAGCACCGCTTTCATCTGAGCTCTCTTCCTCCATCATTAATGCGTTCCCGATCTCAACAATTTTTCTGGCTGAGCGATAGTTGGTTGAGATGTGGTGAGTCTCGCTGTTTGAAAATAATTTCTGGAAATTCCAAAAGTATGTCAAGTCTGATCCTGCGAAACCGTTAATGGCCTGCCAGTCGTCTCCAACACAGAAAAATTCTGCATCTTTAGAATTTTTTTGGATGGACTTCAGAATTCTGTAAAACAAAAGAGAAAAATCTTGAAATTCATCCACTAGAACGAAATTTATTTTCGAAAGATCGCCTAATTCTTTTCCTCGGTCACGTGCGAAGTGAGTCACGCCGCTATCCAACTTGGCGATTGCTTTTAACATCAATCCATCAAAGTCTTCAAAAGATTCGGTTTTTAACAGTCCAAGATAAGAGGCATAGATTTCTTCACCAATTTTCACGAAGCTCTTTTCGTGGCTACTCCGGAAGCCATGGTTTCTTATCAACAATGTGAGATCTTCACTACTAAGACCAAGTTTTCGGCATCGTGAAACGAATCCTTTAATAGTTTCTGTGAATTTATCTATTGCTCTCTCTTTGAGGCGACGCCATACCTCCTCATCAGAAAGTTTTCTGGTCGGAACACCGAGAGATTGCAATTCAGAAATGAGTACTTTTTCAAAATTCTCTCCAGAGCGAGTAATGTCCTCTGGGAATCGTTCTATCAGTTTCCAATCTGGTGAGTTTTGCCAGAATTCCCGTTTCCTAGATGACGATAGGTCATATTCACTTTGACCTACGAGGCCAAAGTACTCAATTACTATGCCTGAAGTTTTTGAAAGATTTATTGAAAAGTCCGGACGATAATTGATGCCATTCCACTTAAATGACTTTTCGTATACATATTCAATGTTGTTCTCAAACAAAATGTTTGCAATGAGCTTTTCGCCACCTGATTTAACGTACTCGCCATTCAAGGTCTCGTATTGCAATGATCTAACGAAGTTAACCTGATCTAATTTTTCGGCATCAAATGTGTTTTCAATTATTGAATTCCCGCTGCCACGAAAATATTTCATCATGACGTCTCGAATACGGTCGATGAAGCTCGATTTCGCTATTCCAAGATCGATTATTTTTTGAATTTCACGGCTCTGAGCTAAAGACCCAGTCTTTGTATCGTCGACCAAAATCCTTTCGTCGGGGTGAACAAGCGCATGTGCGAGGGCGTGAAAGGTCATTACATGAGGGATCTCGTCTCCTAGAAACTCTTTCAATCGCGATTGCATCTCACTGGCTGCTTTTTTATTGAATGCAAGAAGAAGAACTGCATCTTTTGGTATTTTGCAATGCTTAACCAAAAAAGCTGCACGCGCAACGAGAGTTCTGGTTTTGCCGCTTCCTGCTCGTGCAGTAACTTTCAGGTTTTTACCTATTTGGCTAATAACTTTTGATTGCTCAGAATCTAGATTGAGTCCAAGCTCACGTATTGCCCATGCCTTTACAAAACTTGCTTTTAAAGCATCATAATTTTCTTTTGAGTAATACTTATTGTCAATGTCGTCATCAAAGAATGCGTCTGCCCCAAGAAAATTTGTTTCGAAGACATTAGTTAGGCGCTTTTCTAACTCCGGTACTGCCGTTCTTCTTTTATTTGCGTCTTCTATGTCGCTTATGATGTTCTCGATATCCAAAGCATTCGCCAAATTAGGGTTGTATTTCTTATCTAGATGTTGCAGTCGACGTTTTCTGTGAAAACTTGGCCGCCGAGTAATCAATTGCGTGATTTCTTGAAACTGCGTATCGGTGGTCAACTCTTTTAACGCTTTTACAATTCTTTGCGTTTCTAAATCAAGACCTGCATCAATAGGGTCGCTAACTAGGTTTGATATAAATGTAAGGTTGTCAAATTTGGTTGTATCCCAACGAGCAACTAGCGCATCTAAAAGTGCGTTGACTTGATTACTTGTATACGTTCTTTAGTTATACCAGAACAATTACCAATCCACCGAGGCCACAATCGCCGACAAACACGACTAAACAACTCTTGAGATTGCTTCCTTGCACTTTCTTACTTCGAGATCCGGATCTCGAAACCAGTCAGTTGACCAAATTCTATGAAAACGCCATCCTCTATCTTCAAGCAATTCCTGACGCAAACGATCTCGCTCACGGGCAGTTGGCTGACTGTGATATGAGGCGCCATCACACTCGATGGCTAACAAGAACTTTGAACTATCTTTCGGATCTCTCACTGCAAAATCGATTAGATATTTTCCAACACCGTATTGAGGCACAAGATCAAAGCCCTCTCTTTCCAAACGTTCCTGTATTGAGCGCTCGAAAGGATTAATCGCCGGCTTAATCACTCCGGTATCGCCGAAGTTAGAGCCTCCACTCCTGACGTAGCCTAGATAATCTCGCAGAAACGACATGCCGCTGGAAGCACACTGTTTTGGATCAAGATCGAGCTCATTAAACGTGGCAACTAATGTCAAGCGACGTTTAGCTCTTGTCGTTGCCACGTTCAGTCTTCTTTCGCCATTTTTTCCATTAATCGGTCCAAAGTTGTAACGAATCTCTCCTTTTTCGTTGCGACCGTATCCAACTGTCAAAATAATTGCGTCTCTTTCATCACCCTGTACGCGTTCAAGGTTTTTTACAAAAAACGGCTCATCACGATTTGACTCTAAAAAAGAGTCGAGTTCGGGGTAAGAATCACGTGCAAGATATATCGCGTTTTCTAACGCGATCGCATGTGGAGACCCAAGGGCAATAACGCCCAGTGACTCGTTTGGTCTCGTTGTCGCATGGGCAATGATTAACTCAATTACCTTCTTGATCTCAGCTTTATTCGTAGCCCCTTTACTAATTGCGTCGATGTTGTTACCGACATTCTCAAAATTTAACGCGCCGTCTTGATCTGCATCTGGAAAAGTTATGAGTGACTTATAGATTCGATTATTTGAAAATGCGATCAATCGCTCATCTCGGCTTCGATAGTGCCACAGAAGTTGTCGCGGTTTTGTCACAATCGACTTCATAGCTGCGAGAATTGACTCGTAGTTTCCAACCTGAATGTCATCAACGTACACGTCCTCGTCCGTTCCGTCATCATCTTTTGGATCGCCAGCTGCAAAAAATGAGGTTGGTGGGAGTTGTCGATCATCGCCGGCGACAACCACTTGTTTACCAGCCTTGATTGCAGTTATCGCATCTGCAGGTGGTATTTGACTTGCCTCATCAAAAATCACAACGTCGAACCACTCGCATGGCGGCCGTAACATACTGACTGATAACGGACTCATCACCCAGCAAGGTTTCAAGCTTGAAATACAATTTCGTGACTGTTTGAAAAGTTGGGTAATCGGAGGCAGTTTTCTCTTCTTGTTAAGCGCATTCACTAACGCAGCTTCCTCTGCCGGGAACTTAGATGCGATCTCTGCTGCATATGACGCCCAAATTTTTATAATTCGACTTGGCGTATCTTTAATGTGTTTCTTGTCCAACTTCCTGAAATTTTCCGCCGAATTCTCAAAAGCCTTTGAAGCATCCTTATTGATATTTAAATGCCCAGCGCCGAGCCTCTCGATCAAAGAATGAGCCCATCCATATCTAAGTCGAGAGCAAATCAGATCGATTTCTGCTCGTGATTTTTTTGACTCATCAACCAATCGTTCAAGTCCAAACGAGTTCAATTCATCAACAATATGATGAATTCGATATACGTTGACTGCGATTTGCTTTTCGTCAAGCAGGTCAGTGGCGATCTCTCTTGCCGAATTAACGTTGACTTTTAGTTTTTCGACCAACGGCTTTAAAGCAGCAAGTGATTCACACGCTTCTTCCAGATTGCGGTTTGCGGCCGCAGCTTGTTCTACCAGCGGGTTGTCAGATACGTCAGGAAATTCTGATGTCAGTCTCAGCTGTTGTCGCCAGACGTCATTGATCACATCGATTGCAGTTACCGCAAGCAGGGCTTCTTTTGCCTTCGCCTTTTTACCGGTCAACGCTTGAAAATCCTTCTTCGCTTTTCTGTATTTAGGGTTAAACAGCGTCGCTAAAAGATTCCTGAATATATTTTTCGCTGGGTCAAGCTTCGCTCTTAATTCGGCGACATCTGAGTTAAATAAGGCAGAGCCCCAAACATTTTGAATTGGCTTCGCGGACGAGATAATTCGAGCCAAGACTTGAAGCTCAGAAAATTGGAGTTTCTCTAAATCAATAGATTCAGAGAGCCCCTCAAATGATTGCTCAATTTCTTTAAGTCGCCAAGCTGAAACATCTTCTAAAGCATCAAGAAGTTTTTCCGCAGCTTCTCTTGAATCAATTTGTGCTTCTCGCCACATTTTGGCACCCTTAGAGTCGATAAAGCCCCCTAAGTTCCATAGATTTCGAATAAGCGACTCGATGTGGTCGATTGCATTCAGATCTACTGCTTCAAGGTTTTTTGCGTTAAACCGAAACTTTGTTTCAGATCCTGAGAAATTGGCAGCACGAATTGACAACAAGTCATATATCGAAAGATTCCACGGTGATCTTTTACAGTGAAGCTCAAAAGATGCGTTGACGAGTTGATCTCGTTCTCGTTTCAACTCACTTTGAACAGGTGAATTGAACGAGGATCGATACGAGTTCAAAATATTTTTTGTCGTCCGCAAATTTGCGATAATATCCTTTTTTTTACGTGTTGTGCCGTGATAATCCATAACTAAATCGGCCAATCCGACATTCTGAAGGCGTTTCATGACAGCGTCAATTGCCGCTCGCTTTTCCGCAACAAATAAAACCTTTTTCTTACTTGCGATCAAGACAGCAATTGCATTTGCAATTGTCTGACTTTTACCCGTTCCTGGAGGACCATCAAATGCAAAAGATTGCCCATTTGAAATTGCGTTAATGACCATGTTTTGACTTGAATCAGCATCAAGTATCAAATATTCACTATCAGGAGAAATACGATTTGGCTCGTCAAGTTGTGGATCTTCAAGATTGCCACGGACTTCACTTAGGGCTTCTTTATTGTCGGCAAGTGCAAGAATCAAATTATGGGTTGTCATATCTTGGATGCCTGCATCAAGATCTTGAACCATCGCCAGTTTTGCGTAAGAAAAATTAGATAACTGAACTCCGTCTTTGACTGAGCCGCCAGGCGCCTGACTTAGCAGGCTTGACAATGCGTTAAGTTTAATATCAAGACTCACTTCAGTGTCATTATCCAGAGTGTCTGGAATCTCGAGTTGAATTCCGTGATCTTTTTTCATTACGTAAGCAAGAACTGGATTAACTTCGGCCTCGCTTACATCCAAGGTGAGATTGAAGTCTCCTTTCCTCTGACCACGTTGCACTGTTGCTGGCACCAAAAGTAGGGGTGCCCTTGGTGGTGACTTTGATTCCAAATTAGAAGCTGTATCAATTGTGCTTTCAACTTGCTCATAATCCCAAGTGCATTCGCCAACACCAACGTAAAGCGTTTCTAAGGAGCGTTCCTCATAATTCTCAATCGCTTTCGATAGAACTGAGCGGACACGGCGCCGAGCCTCCGAAGAGACAACTGAGACATTGTCGTTTGTGAGAAACAATTTGTCAATCGACACTGATTCGCCTGCTAGCAACCTTCGTAACTCTTGATAATTTCCCTTCGTTAAATCAAGATGCTGCGTCTTGGTTTCTCGAAAAAACAGCAAATTGTTGCGCCGCGAAAGATCCATCAGTTGCTCTTTCCATTCGGCAACGCGAGCTCCAATTAAAGCAATTAATGACTCATCTACTCGCCTTGGATTGGCGGTTGTTGCGGCTGCAGAGTCAGACAATTTAACTACTTTCGCTTCCGAGTTTCGCTTTCGCGCAAGGCTACTTGTGGTTGAAGCCCTGTTACGGCTGATTGATCGAATACCAGTACAAGACGGGTACCTACTACAGCCCCAAAAGCTACTGCCGGCATGAGCACCACGTCTCGCCTTTCGGCGAACCATAATCAACCCACATTTTGGACAGGTTGGATTAGTCAAGAAAAACTTCCAGGCTCAAATTCGCTGCACGTTGTCAACGATATTCGAAGCGGATGACTCTCATTTCTAGTCGCACCTAACGAGTTCTTCGCAAACAGCGAATATCGAAGTCGATGAGTAGAAAAATAAGCCAGATTCGGTGTCATTAACCCCCCAAGTATTGATGCCAACAACCTCACCACGACTGTTGACTAACGGTCCACCAGAGTTTCCAGGATTCAACTGAGTTGTAGTGATGATGTCGTAGTCAGTGAACTCTTTCGCAAAAGAAACTACATTCCCAAGCGTGACTGATGAGTTAAATTCCCATGGGCTTCCAACTGCCATAACCCACCATCCTGGTTCAGGTGTTTTTGCTGTGTCGTATAGAGGTTGCGCTTTCCAACTGGTAACAAGAAGAGCAATATCGTTCTCTTCATCATAAGAATATATGTAGAACTCACGCCTTGTATTTTGCGATCCGGCAACGAGGTTTGTCTCGAGGTTTTCATTATCAATGCAATCTTCTACAACGTGATGATTCGTAATGATTGCATTTGAGTTTGCGGTCACGATTGACTTCCAATATTCGTCTTGCACACCCGAGAAGTCGAGGTCATATCCAAATCCGCTACCTATCGAATCGCCACAAATAACAGTGACCAATGATTGCTTTACTTTCTCGAGTAGAGCACGGAGATCAGGTGGCGCAGCGAAATAATCTCCGGTACCAGAATCAGTTGAATCTGAGGCAGTTTCGACTGAATCTGACGCAGTTTCGACAATTGTTACAGAGTCTTTGTTGAGGATGTCCCATGCGGGTCCGGAGAAGAGGCCGAGAATTCCTACAACCAACGACACGATAACAAGAGCCTTTAAGAGTGACTGACGTTGTGTGATTACATCAAGATTTGACTCAAATCGGCGTATTCGCGTTAGCTGCTCGTTAACCGCCGTTGATTGTGATTCATAAGGCTTCCCCGAGTTCGTCAGGAATTCGATTATCCTGACCGTTTCTTCTTCGTGAGTCTTGTGAATCGATAAGAAATCTCCGTTGGTGGTGAATGCAATGCCTCTTGAATTGAGCAATGCGCATAGGGCATCACTAAGGTCTGGTGTCCATTCAGAAAGGTCATAGCTGACACCAGTGTTTGACTCTGCGTTTGTCAAGTTATACCTCGTTAAATGATCGCGTCCGTTTAACAGACTCAGCATTGCGGGTTATGTGACCGAGGTATCCAATTCCCAAAACTAGTGAGATTATCGTAATTACGTTAGACACGCCTGATAACGCAGTTGATTGATACAACGAGTCCTCGGTAAGAAAGCCTTCGGCATCAGTTTTGTAAGTAAGTGGTAATAAGAATCTGTCGGTCAGGCTTGTTGTGATCAATAGGACCCACCACCAAGTGCCGCTTTTACGTATTGGTCGCGACTGCCACGAGAGTCCACTCGCATCGGAATCCGCACCTACGTCCAGGATCTGCTCGATCTCGGAAATGACCCTTTTCGGTGTACTTAAGTTTGCGATTGGAATGAACCAGGCGCCCACTGACATCCGGCGGGAGAATTTTCGCTCGAACTGGTTGACTGGGGCAGCCTCAGAAATCTTGTAAGCCTTCCGCGTCCATACGATCAAAAGCACATAGATCGAAATGAATGGGAATATCGAGATTTGTGCAAGGAGATCTCCGAGAGCAGCAATTGATGTGTGGGTCTGGTAGGAGGCCTCTAACCCATTTTCAAGATATTGCCGGTACGAAATAACTGACAGCAATCCTGTGAGGATGAGACCTCCGCACAAAACAGCAGATGCAACAAAGACGATCCGAATTAAAGAGAATATCTTGCCCAAAAATGCCCCCGGATAATAGCGTAGTCATGGTGTCCAACTTCTTACTTCGAAGTATTGTGGCAGAGAAGTTCGCACGCTCAGTCGTTAGCGCCGCGTAAAACTTGGGAACATTTGTGCGCAGACGCCGCCGACAGCCCACTACCGCCGAGAACCACTGACGCATCAAAACCCAGTTAGATCAACCATTGACTACCGCTGACGACAGCCGAGAACAGGGCGTAAAGAGTTCCTAAACAGCAGGTCAGATGCGAGTACCCGAACTGGGGCGCGGGGGTTTGGGTTGGGGCGCAGGTTGATTCACTAAGTGTTGAATGTGTTTGTGGTTAGTGAATTAGGTTGGGGTTGATTCGGGAGGCTGTATGAAACTTGGTCCTGGTTTATCGTTTTCGTGGAAGCGTGCGCTTGGGGTGACTAAAGCCAAGAGGCGAGTG
>Ga0194133_10008545_pt1 | contig 11920 bp, 10 predicted proteins | sample TA2KigOf40mmetaG_FD_155448 | JGI IMG/M metagenome (GOLD analysis project Ga0194133, IMG submission 155448) | Freshwater microbial communities from Lake Tanganyika, Tanzania - TA2015055 Kigoma Offshore 40m | ecosystem: Environmental > Aquatic > Freshwater > Lake | place: Tanzania: Lake...
CACCGCCGCGGTGATGAAGCTGGTGACGAAGCCCGCGAGGATACCGCCCGCCATCAGCGGCACCACCACGCGCCAGATGGTGCGCGCGCGGGAGGCGCCCAGGTTCTGCGCTGCCTCCTCAAGAGACAAGTGCACCTGCTGCAGCGCGGCGTTGCAGGAGCGCAGCGCGTAGGGCAGGCGCCGCACCGTGTAGGCGAGCACGAAGATCAGCCAGGAACCGAGCAAGGCCTCGCCGGTGAACGGAATCTCGGTATCGCGGAATGTGCGCAGGTAGCCGATGCCCAGCACCACGCCCGGCATCGCCAGCGCCACGGTGGCCATGTGATCGAGCCACTGCCGCCCCGGCACCCGCGTGCGCAACACCAGATAGGCGATGGCGGTGCCGATCACCACATCGAGCAGCGCGGCAAGGCCGCAGTACAGGAAAGTGTTGGTGATCATGCGCGTGGAATCGCGAAACACGACCGCGTAGTTGTCCAGGGTCCAGATCTCCGGAACCAGCGTGAAGCTCCAGACCTTGGACAGCGACAGCATCAGGATGCCCAGGTGCGGCGAGAGCACCAGCAGCAGGACGCCCACGATCCAGCCGTAGGCCAGCGCCGTCTGCCAGGGACGCAGGTCGCGCCGCGGTGCGGCCGCCGCACCGCGCTGCAGCGTGGCGAAGTCGCGGCCGCGCAGGAAAGCAGCCGATCCGGCCATGGCGGCGATCGAGAAGCCCACCAGGATGAAGCAGATGACATAGCCGATCGGGTCCTCGATGCCGATCGAAGTGACGCGCAGGTAGGCCTGCGGCGCAAGCATGTTGGTGACGTTCAGCACCAGCGGCGTGCCGAGGTCATCGAAAACCTTGATGAACACCAGCGAGGCGCCCGCGACGTAGCCCGGCAGCGCGAGCGGGAACACGATGCGCCGGAACAGGCGCCAGCCCGAGGCGCCCAGGTTCTGCGCCGATTCCTCCATCGCGCTGTCGATGTTGGCGAGGGCCGCCGAGAGGTTGAGCAGGATGAACGGAAAATAGTGCAGGGTTTCGACAAAGATGACGCCGTTCAGGCCTTCCATGATCGGCACCGTGAAGCCGAACCACTGGTTGAGCAGCTGGTTCACGGATCCGGAGCGGCCGAACAGCAGCTGCATCGCCGCTGCGCCCATGAACGCCGGCATGATCAGCGGCAGCACGCCAAGCGTCTGGATCAGGATCGCGCCGCGGAAGCGGAAACGCACCGTGATGTAGGCGAGCGGTACCGCGATCAGCGTCGCCAGCACCACCGTCATCCCCGCCACGTACAGGCTGTTGGCGAAGGACTCGCGCATCAGCGAGAGCTGGAAGAACGAGCCGAAGTGCGACAGGGTCAGGCTGCCATCGGGCTCGGTGACGGCGACGCGAATCACCGTCAGCACCGGCCAGATCAGGAAGGCGAACAGGAATGCCGCAATGGCGAGCGCTACCGCCGCCTGCCCGGCGCTCCATCGTCCCGTCTCCGCGTTCAGCGGAGCCGCCGCGCCGGGCGCGGCCAGCGGCGCGCTCACCGCGTCACTTCGCGGCGGCCGCCGCCTGCCGGGCGAGCGCCAAGGCCTTGTCGTAGTTCTGGCGCGCTTCCTTGCCCCAGTGCTCCTCGAGCGCCGTCATTTGCTTTTGCCGGGCAGCGTCGCGCTTGGTCTCGCGAAACAACGCAAGGAACCCCTTGTCGCGGGTCTTGGTCTCGTCGACCACCGGTGTGAACGCAAGCGCGCGCGCCTCGGTGAGCAGCCGCTGCCCCTGCGCATTGGGCTTGGCAGCGAGCTTCGCGGTCGCCTCGTGGATCGCCCGGGTCGCCGCAACCAGTTCCTTGTGCCGGAAGGTGATGGCGTGATCGAACAGCGCGCTGACGACGAAATAGCGTGTTTCGGAGAGTTCCGAATCGAAGTTCACCTTGGCGCGGATCTTCCCGCCGTAAGGGTCTGGGTAGCCTGACGGCGCCTTGCGGTAGGTCTCCGGCAGCACCGGCAGTCGGCTGATCTTCGGGTCGAGCAGCAGTTCCTGCCCCGCCGCGGACAGCGAGAACTGGATGAAGCGCCGGCCAAGGTCGGCGTTTTTCGCGCCATTGACCAGCGCGATGTTGGCCGGGACGATCGCCGTCTGCGAGGGATAGACGAACTCGACCGGGAAGCCGGAATTCTTCGCCGCCAGGCCGAAGAAATCGATCACCAGGCCGATGCCGAACTGGCCGTTGGAAACGCCGTCGGGCACGCCGAAGCTGCGCTCGGTGATCGCCGCGGCGTTGCCCGCGATCTGCAGCACCTGAGACCAGCCCTTCTCCCAGCCTTCGGCCTGCAGGATGGTTTCGATGGTGAGGTGCGTGGTCCCCGAGCGCGAAGGCGAAGAGGTCGCCAGATGGCCGAAGTAAGCCGGCTTGACCAAGTCTGACCATTCCTTGGGCGCCGGCACCTTGTTGGCCGCGAGGTAGCGGGTGTTCCACATCAGCCCATAGCCGGCCAGCGCCTGCCCGCGGTAGAACCCCTGCGGATCATTCACCGGGTAGTTGCCGATCTTGTCCGGGATGCCCTTCACGGCCGGGTCGAACTTCGTCAGCAGGCCGTCCTTGGCAAGCACCTCGAAGGCATCCGGTGCGGACGCCCAGAACACGTCCGGCCGGTCCCCGGCGCGCGTCTCGCGCAGGTAGGCGACGCCCGCCGAGGTGCCCTTGTTGAGGATCTCGACGCGCATGCCGGGATTGGCCCGCTCAAAGGCCGCCTTGTACGCCGAGGTCAGCTCCTTGGGAAAAGAGGTCAGGATCGTGACCTGCTGTTGCGCGCTAGCGCCGGTCGCTGCCAATGCGAGGATCGCGGCGCCAAGCCGCGCTGCCAAGGATGATTGCATGGAGACCCCTCCGATTCGATTGGACCTGACAAATCTTTACGTTACCTGCCTGCGTGCAGGCCGGTCAACCATTGCGGTGCGCCGCGCTTCAGGGCGCCGGCGCAGGCTATGATTCCGGCCATGGGTCCATTGTCCGGCATCAAGGTGCTCGAGTTCGAAGCCATCGGCCCCGGGCCGTTCTGCGGCATGATGCTCGCGGACATGGGCGCCGACGTGCTGCTCATCGACCGCCCGGACGATCCGCGCCTCGGCTTTGGCCGCGACCGCTGGTTCGACGTCATGCTGCGCGGCCGGCGCTCGGCGACGCTGGGCCTGAAGTCGGCATCCGGCGTCGAAGCCGCGCTCGCGCTCGCGGCCAAGGCCGACGCCGTGATCGAGGGCTTCCGTCCAGGCGTGATGGAACGCCTAGGCCTCGGGCCCGACGTGCTGCTCAAGGTGAATCCGAAACTGGTCTACGGCCGCATGACGGGCTGGGGGCAGGATGGGCCGCTCGCGCCCCGCGCCGGACACGACATCAACTACATCGCCCTGACCGGCGTGCTCAACGCCATCGGCCGCGCCGGCGGCGCGCCGGTGCCGCCGCTAAACCTGGTGGGTGATTTCGGCGGCGGCGGTATGCTGCTCGCCTTCGGCATCGCGTGCGCGCTGGTGGAGGCGAAGTCCTCGGGCAAGGGGCAGGTGGTGGACGCGGCGATGGTGGACGGCGCCTCGCTGCTCGCGACCATGTTCGCCGGCATGATGGCCGCCGGCCGTTGGAGCGAGTCCCGCGGCGAGAACGTGCTCGACACCGGTGCACCATGGTACGACGCCTATGAAACCAAGGATGGCCGGCATGTGGCCATCGGCGCCATCGAACCCAAGTTCTACGCGGAGTTGCTGGAGCGCCTCGGCATCGCCGGGGAAAATCTGCCCAAGCAACTGGACCGCAAGGGCTGGCCTGCGTTGCGCACGCACTTTGCGCAAGTGTTCCGGTCGAAGACGCGGGACGAGTGGTGCGCAGTGTTCGATGGATCCGATGCCTGTTTCGCGCCGGTGCTCAGCTTCTCGGAGGCGCGCACCCACCCGCACAACGTCAATCGCCAAACCTTCGTCACCTCCGGCAAGGTGACTCAGCCCGCGCCAGCACCGCGCTTGTCCCGTACCCCGGGTGGAATTCGCGGCGCGCCGCCGGAACGCGGCGAAGGCGGCCGCGACGCTCTTGCGGCCTGGGGTTTTGGCGCCGCCGAGATCTCGCACCTGGAATCGCTCGGCCTTGGCTTCCGAGCCTAGCGCGCAGGGGGCCGGCCCGCTCGCCGGGCTGCGCGTCCTCGACATTTCCAACGTCATCGCAGGACCGTTTGCCGCGGCATTGCTGGGGGACTTCGGCGCCGAAGTCCTGAAGGTTGAGTTGCCCATGAAGGCAGACGCAGGCGGGGATGCGCTGCGCGCCATGCCGCCCCACAAGGAGGGCAAGCCGCTGCTGTGGAAGGCGGTCAACCGCAACAAGCGCGCGATCACGCTGGACCTGCGCCAGGCCGCCGGCCAGGACCTGTTCCGGCGCCTCCTGCCGCGCTTCGACGTACTGGTCGAGAACTACCGTCCCGGAACCCTGGACAAATGGGGACTGGGCAAGGACACCCTTTGGGCGCTGCAGCCGGGCCTGGTCATCCTGCGCGTCACCGGCTTCGGCCAGACCGGCCCCTACGCCAACTACGCCGGCTTCGCGCGCCTGTTCGAGGCGTATTCCGGGCTGGCCTACATCACCCGGGCACCGGGAGATCCGCCGCTGCATCCCGGCTACCCGATCGGAGACCCGATCTCCGGCGTGTTCGGCGCCTTCGGCATCCTCACCGCGCTGCTGCACCGCGCGCGACATCCGGATGCTCCCGGCCAGGAGATCGACCTTTCCTGTACCGAAGCCATGATGCGCCTGCTCGAAGTGCTGCCGATCGAGTACGACCAGCTGGGCCTGGTCCACGAGCCGGTGGGCAGCGGCAATGCGTATGTGTCGCCCAGCGGCATGTTCCGCGCCGGCGACGGCGTCTGGGTGAGCTTCACCGCCGCGACGCAGAACGTGTTCCAGCGCCTGTGCCGGCTCATCGGGCGCGAGGACCTGCTCGCCGACCCCCGCTACGCTACGAACCCCCAGCGCATGCGCCACCAGCCCGAACTCAACGCGATCGTCGCGGAGTGGCTTGGCGCGCGAACGGCTCGCGAGGCGGTCCGTGAACTCTCCGAAGCAGGCGTCGCGGCTGCGCCGGTGTACTCGAACCGGGAGATCATGGAGGATCCGCACTTTCGCGCGCGAGAGTCGATCACACGTGTGCGCGACGAGGATTTCGGCTCGGTGGCGGTACCCGGTGTCGTGCCGCGGCTGTCGGCGACACCGGGTTCAGCGCACACTTCGGGGCCCGCGCCCGGCGCGCACAACGCCGAGGTCTTTGGCGATTGGCTCGGACTGTCGGGCGACGAGATCATCGCGCTGCAGCAGACCGGCGTGATCTGACGCGAACCCGGATTCGACCAAAACATTACAGTCCAGCAGCCCGGAGGAGACGCCATGTTCAGCCGCCTGATGCCTCGCGAGGGTCATTTCTTCAAGCTGTTCAACGCCCACGCCGAGAAGATCGCCGAGGGCAGTCGCAGCCTAGCGGCGATGATGGCCGATTTCAGCCAAGCCGAGATCCACGCACAGCACATCGACGGCGCCGAGCGAGCCGCCGACAAGATCACGCACGAAACCATCACGCTGCTGCACAAGACCTTCATCACCCCTTTCGATCGCGACCAGATTCACCAGCTGATCACGCGCATGGACGACATCCTCGACCTGATGCAGGACGTCGCCGAGTCCATCATGCTCTATGACATCCGCAAGGTGAGCCCGGAGGCGCGCCAGCTGGCCGAGATCTGCCAGATGTGCTGCGAGCGGGTCAGGCTGGCAGTGGGCCTTCTGACCAATCTCAAGCAGACCGAAGCCATCATGAAGACCTGCGAGGAGATCGATCGCCTGGAGTCCGACGCCGACCGCGTCATGCGCTCGGCGATGTCGAAGCTGTTCCGCGACGAGCCCGACCTCAAGCAGCTCATCAAGCTGCGCTCGATCTACGAGCTGCTCGAACTGATCACCGACCGCTGCGAGGACGTGGCCAACGTCATCGAAGGCATCGTGCTCGAGAACTCCTGAGCCGCGATGGACGGCGCCGCCACCGCCTTCGGGCTCGGCATCCTGGTCACCTTGATCCTGGTAGCGCTCGCGTTCGACTTCATGAACGGCTTTCACGATGCCGCGAACTCGATCGCCACCGTGGTCTCGACGCGGGTGCTGACGCCCTACCAGGCGGTCATGCTTGCCGCGTTCTGCAATTTCGCCGCGCTGTTCGTGTTCCACCTCAGTGTCGCCACCACGGTCGGCCGCGGCATCGTCGACCAGGGCATCGTCGACCATTACGTGGTGTTCGGTGCGCTGATGGGCGCGATCGCTTGGAATCTGATCACCTGGTGGTACGGCATCCCTTCCTCCTCCTCGCACGCCCTGATCGGCGGCCTAGTCGGCGCCGCCGTGGCGAAGGCCGGCGCCTCGACGCTGATCACCGGCGGGATCCTGAAGACGGTCGCCTTCATCTTCATCTCGCCGCTTGCCGGCCTGCTCCTGGGCGCGCTGCTGATGCTCGCCGTGTCCTGGATCTTCGCGCGCCAGACGCCGAGCCGGGTGGACCGCTGGTTCCGCCGGCTGCAGGTCGTCAGCGCCTCGATGTACTCGCTGGGTCACGGCGGCAACGATGCGCAGAAGACCGCGGGCATCATTTGGATGCTGCTGATCGCGGGCGGCTACCTCGGCACGAAGGATCCGCTGCCGATGTGGGTGGTCGTTGCCTGCTACTTGACGATCTCGCTGGGCACTGCTTTCGGCGGCTGGCGCATCGTCAAGACCATGGGCCAGCGCATCACCAAATTGAGGCCGGTGGGCGGCTTCTGTGCCGAAACCGGTGGCGCCATGATGCTGTTCGCCACCACCGCCGCCGGTATCCCGGTATCCACGACGCATACCATCACCGGCGCCATCGTCGGGGTCGGTGCCGTCCACAACGCCTCCGCTGTGCGCTGGGGCGTGGCCGGCACGATCGTCTGGGCCTGGGTGCTCACCATTCCATGCTCCGCCTTCATTGCCGGCGCCGCCTGGTGGCTCGGGCGGCTGCTGTTCGCGCAGGCTCCCTAGAGCGCCCCGGCCTCAGGCGTAGGTCAAGGCACTGATCCGGTCGGGCCGGTCCAAGTGCGGGATATTGTTGAAGCTGACGCACTGGATCGCGCGTTCCCCGGCGCGCAGTTCGGTGATCCCTGTGTTGCGCGTCTGCAGATTTAGATCCACCATGCCGCGCGCGGGCATCTTCAGCACCTCGGCGAGCATGGTCGAGATCGGACCGCCCGAGCTGATCACCAGCACGCGCTCCCCCTTGCCGGTACGTGCCCCGTCCAGCGCGGCCAGCACGCGGGTACGGAAGGCCGCGAAGGGCTCGTGCGCCGAGCCGGCCAGCGTGCCGTCCGTCCAGGCGTACATCGCCTCCCGCAACGCACGGAAATGCGCCCTGCGATCGGCGCCCTGCAGCCCGTTGCCGCCGGTGAGGGCGTGCAGCAGCGCATGGCTGTCGTATTCGTCAAGGCGGGCATCCTCTTCGGTCTTCAGCGCCCTGCCCAGTCCCTCGCCAAGGCCGGCCAGCGTCTCCGCATGGCGTCGCAGAGAGCCCCGCACCACGTGGTCGAAGGTCACGCCCCGCTCGCCGAAATACTCCCCCAGCCAGCGCGACTGCTGCCAGCCGAGGTCCGAGAGCTTGTCGTAGTTCGCCGCGCCGAAGGACGCCTGCGCGTGCCGCACCAGGATCAGTTCCGCCATGAAGCCATTGTATGAAACAATCGGCCCATGAAAATCTCGGGCAAAGTCTGCGTCGTCACCGGCGCGGCGAGCGGAATCGGCAAGGCACTCGTGGAGCGCTTCGCCGCCGAAGGGGCACTGGGCGTGGTCTGCGCCGACCTCAACGAGTCCAATGCGCGCGCTGTCGCCGCCTCGGTCAAGGGGATCGCGGTCCGTTGCGACGTTTCGAGCGAAGCCGAACTCAAGGCCCTGGTGGACGCCGCGAAGGCGAAGTACGGCCGGGTGGATGTGTTCTGCTCCAACGCCGGGATCATCGAGCGCGCCGGGCTGGAGGCCACGGCCGAGCAATGGCGGCGGACGCTGGAGGTCAACCTGATGGCGCACGTCTACGCTGCGCGCGCGGTGGTGCCGCTGATGCTCGCGCAGGGCGGCGGTTACATCGTGGCCACCGCCTCGGCCGCGGGGCTGCTGATGCAGCCGGATTCGGCCACCTACACCGTATCGAAGCACGGCGCGGTGGCGTTTGCCGAGTGGTTGTCGGTGAACTACCACGACAAGGGCATCAGGGTGTCCTGCCTGTGCCCTCAGGGCGTTCGCACGCCGATGCTGCTGGGACCGAAGGGCGACCGGAAATCATTCCTCTTCGAGGGATCCGTCAGCGCGGAGGACGCCGCGGCCCGCGTGGTGGAAGCGATGGACGCCGAGCGGTTCCTCGTGCTGCCGCACCCGGAGGTGGGCGAGTACGAACGCAGGAAGGCAAACGACCGCGAACGCTGGCTAACCGGCATGCGACGCATGCGGGCGAAGATCGCGTCCGACCCGGCGCTGCGGGGCGACGACTAGCGCTCTAGTGCTTGTGCTGCGCCGCGGGGGCGCCGCCGGCAATGCGGCCAACGTGGAATTCAGCGTCCACCTCGCCGGCCTTCTCGAACTTCAGCCTCACCGGCACCTTCTCGCCCTCCTTGAGCGGCCTCCTGATGTCCATGAACATCAGGTGCGCGCCGCCAGGCTTGAGTTCGAAGGAACCGCCCGCCGGGATGTCGTAGCCCGGCACCTCGCGCATCTTCATCACGCCGTCCTCGTGGAGATGCACGTGCATCTCAATGCGCATTGCGGCGAGCGAGGACGCACCAACCAGCTTGTCCGGGACCGCCGCCTTGTTATGCACCACCATATAGCCTGCGGCGACCTTGGCGCCGGGCGCGGTCGCCCGTGTCCAGGGCTTGTCGATGGCGACCTGCGCGAACGCGGGCGCGGCGGTCATCAGCAGCCACGCGGCGATCGATCTCATCTCGCGTTTTCCTCTTCCTGTAGCTTGCGCCAGAACACCTTCCCGGTGCCCGTCTTCGGCAGCGCATCGACGAACTGCACGACGCGCGGCACCTTGTAGGCCGCCATCTTATCACGCGCCCAGGCGATGATGTCTTCGGCGGTGGCCATCCCCTTCGCCGCCGCCTTCAGTACCACCACCGCCTTAACGGTCTCGCCGCGGTGCTCGTCCCGGGTGCCGATGACGCAAGCCTCCTGAATGTCCGGGTGCGCGTAGAGCATTGCCTCGACCTCCGCCGGCCAGACCTTGAAGCCGGAGCAGTTGATCATGCGCTTGAGCCGGTCGGTGATGAAGAAGTAGCCCTCCTCGTCGTAGTAGCCGAGGTCGCCGGTACGGAAGAACCTCTTCCCGTCGTGTTCCACGAAGGCCTCCGCAGTGGCTTTCTCCTGCTTCCAGTAGCCGTGGAACACCTGCGGTCCGTGGGTGATGATCTCCCCTGCTTCGCTCGGCCCCAGTTCCTGCAGTGAGACCGGGTCGATGACCCGCGAATCGGTGTCGAAGTACGGGATGCCACCGCACTGGCGCTTGGGCCGGTGCACCGGATTGGCATGCGAAGGCGCCGCGGTCTCGGTAAGGCCGTAGCCTTCGAGGAACGGCAGGCCCAGCATGCTCTCCAGCTTGGCGGCCACCGCCTCCGGCATCGATGCGCCGCCCCCGCCGATGCGAATGATCGAGCTCAAGTCGTACCTGGCCAGGTCCGGATTGGCGAGAAAATCCACGATCATGGTGGTGATCCCCGTGACGCTGGTGACGCGGTGGCGCTCGATCAACTGCGCGGCGGTGTCCCGGTCCCAGCGCGTCATCAGCACAGTCGTGCCGCCCAGCTGGATGGGCACGTTCATGTTGGCCTGCATTCCGGTGAGGTGGAACATCGGCAGCACGCCCAGCACCACCACCTCGCTGGAGGTTTGCGACCAGAAACAGGCACCTGTGCTGGTTGCGAGGATGTTGGCGTGGGTCAGCATGCAACCCTTCGGCAGCCCGGTAGTGCCAGAGGTATAGGGCAGCACAGCGAGGTCGTCAGGCCCCGCCACAGACGCGCCGGGCACGCAGCCCGCGGCGATCGCGTCGCTCCAGAGCGTTACACCGACGCGCCCTGGAACGAGACGGGGCGCGCGCACGAAATCCGGAACCTTCAGCCCATTCGTCTCCTGGGCACAGTCGGAGTAGGCGGCGAGGATGCAGTACGCAACGCCGACCCCCAGGTGCGGCTCGATCTCCCGGTACAGTTCCTGCGCCGCCAGCGCCACGCGCGCGTCCGAATCGCGGATGTAGTACGCCAGCTCGTCGCTCTTGTTCATCGGGTTGACCGGCACCACCACGGCGTCCGCGCGCAGGATGGCGAAGTAGCCGATGATGAACTGGGGGCTGTTCTGGGCGTAGAGCAGCACGCGTTCGCCACGCGCGACGCCGCAGCGCTGCTGCAGGAAGCCCGCCAGCGCGTCGACCTCGCGCGCCACCGCTTCGTAACGGATCAGGTTGCCGTAGTACGCAATGGCCGGTTTCTGCGGGTAGCGACGCGCGCTGACTTCCAGGTTGTAGTGGATCCCCGTGCGCGGTACCGGGAGCGACTTCGGCACCGACGGTGGCCAATGAGGGTGGTGACGAGTGAAGGCGGCCATCCGAACCTCCTCAGGCCGCGTATTTCCTGACGGCCTTTTCGTCCCACTCCATGCCAAGGCCCGGTCGAGTTGGACACAACACATGGCCATTCCGAAGCTGGGGAGGATTCTTGAGAATGGGATCAGCCCAGTCGACATACTCCAACCAGTGGCAGGTCGGCGTCACCGGCAGCAGGTGGGCGCTCGCCTCGGCGAACAGGTGACTCGACATTTCGATTCCGGCGCCCTGCGCGAGCGCGGCGGCCCGCATCCAGCCGGTCACACCGCCGATGCGCTGCGCATCCGGCATGACGTAGTCGCAACAACCGGCTGCGATCGCCTGCGCCATCTGTTCAGGTCCCATGAAGTTCTCACCGATCTGGATCGGCGTCGCCACCGCGTCGGCGACCTTCGCGCAACCCTCGAAGTCGTCGGCGCGGATCGGCTCCTCGATCCAGTACATCCCACCTTCGTCGTCGATCATGTGACCGCGGCGGATCGCTTCCGCCACCGTGAGGCCCTGGTTGAAGTCGCACATCAGCGTCACGCCGGATCCGATGGCCTTCTTCACTGCACGCATCGCGGCGAGGTCGTCTTCCGCCTTCGGACGGCCCAGGCGGAGCTTGACCGCGGAGAAACCCTCGGCGGCCAGTTCCTCCGTCTCTTTCACCAGCGCCTTCAACGGCTGGATGCCCAGGCCCTTGGAGTTGTAAGCCAGCACCGGCCGCGGCTCGCCGCCCAGCAGACGCACGACCGGCTGGCCAAGCGCCAGCCCGAGCGCATCCCAGGCGCACATGTCAACGCCTGACATGGCGAACAGGACGATGTTGTGGACACCGAGCAGAGTGTGCTTCGCGCGCAGCTTGCGCTCGATCTCGAAAGGCGCCACCGCGTCGCCTTTGAGCATCGTCCCCATCGACTCGAGCAGCTTCGCGATCGGCGGCAGGAACTGGGCATTGATGCCGAACAGGTACGCGCGGCCGGTGATGCCGGTATTGGTCTGCAGGTCGACGAGCAGCAGCGGCGCGGTGGTGATTGCGCCGCTGCTCGTGGCAAGTGGCCGGCGCATAGGGACGAGGACCGAGCGCGCAGTCAGGCCGCTGATCCTGAGTCGATCGAGCTTCATGGCTTCCCCTTGCAATCTCCGGCGTGCAGGGTACACTGGCCGCCGCAAATGATGAAGGGCCCGCTGATTCCGATCTGCCTCGCAATATGCGCGCTCGCGGCCTGCGCGCCGGTCACGCAGCGCCCGCAGGTGGACGACAAGGCGGTGGCGGAGGAAG
>Ga0194133_10008546_pt1 | contig 11919 bp, 13 predicted proteins | sample TA2KigOf40mmetaG_FD_155448 | JGI IMG/M metagenome (GOLD analysis project Ga0194133, IMG submission 155448) | Freshwater microbial communities from Lake Tanganyika, Tanzania - TA2015055 Kigoma Offshore 40m | ecosystem: Environmental > Aquatic > Freshwater > Lake | place: Tanzania: Lake...
CAACACAAAAAAAATATTAAATTCTTATACATTCAAAGACTCAGGCAAAAAATAAAATATGTCTTAAGTATGTCTGGGAAGCCTCTTCTCACTGCAGATTCGACAAGAAGAAAAATGGCTAGATCCACAGACCATCCAAAAATAATTGTTAATACCGCTAGGCTGGAGCTGCATTAAGTATATATAGACCCCACAGTATGGATAAAAGTCATCAAAATTTTCTTGAAGATTGTGCACATTAAAGGCAACAAAAGATGAAAAGGTACTAGTATTGCCCTTTTAAACACAATCAAGCATCACTTTATTGTACTCAGCATGTAAACCAAGTTTTTGGGTCGCAAAATAGCCAACAATAAAAGAGTTAAATAATAAAGAAAAATGCCTACATATTTTAATTTTCTAGGATTTTTTGACGTTTTCCTTTATTTACCATGCACGCGTGGCATTGCTTTGGTGCACGTGCATTGTGCGAAAACTTATAGTCTGGAACGTTCCATAACGTAACCACCTTTTGTGCTTGTTTTCTTTACTTCTACCCTAAAGCTCAGGCTGAAAGCACAGCTCACACAGGAGAGTCAAACTACTATTTCAGACCAAAAAGCTTATTAGTTAAATAAATGTAGCATCAAAAAATTTTATTCTTTGAAACAGGTTCTCCTTGATAAAAGTAAATAAAAGAAATTTCATCATCAGCTGAATTTGCCGACAGATCTGCGGCCGCAGCAAGGTGCGCAGGCGCTCATTCAAGCATTTTAACAGTTTTCGATTTCATGACGTGTATTAACCGAATTGGGATATAAAATTTGGAGTCGACCTGAAGACCAGTAGTGAATCTGGACTTAAAGTGCGTCTAACGTCAAACATTTCAATCACATTTTTCTACACCCCTTGATTGACACAATGAAGCTCTTTTTATTTACATTTTTTGCCTATGTTAGTTCTGTATGTGCTTTAAAAGAAGGTGATTGTGAAGGTAAGAGCCACTAAATCTACCCCTATTAAACTAAAGTATGTCTAACTTTCTAATCATGTATCTTTTCAGTATGTATAAGCGTACTCGATCGATTCAGAGAAACTCTCAGTAAAGAAGAAGGTGCCAACACTGCTAAAATAGAGGCCAGTTTCAAGAAATTCTGTAAGGACTTGAAGCTAAAAGAAAATAGATTTGTAAGTGGATGTTGTAAGAGAAATTTTGTGCCAGGGTGATAAATCACGTATTAACTTTTAGTGCTATTATCTTGGAGGGACGGAGGATGCCGCCACCGGCATCCTGGGGGAAATGTCTAAGCCCTTGTCGTGGGGCATGCCATCTGACAAGGTTTGCGAGAAACTTAAAAAGAAAGACAAGCAGATATGCGAGCTGAGATACGGTGAGTGATTCGGAAAAAGAAATAAAAATTTAAAAAATAATGTATTTATTGTAAATTTGTAGAAAAAACGATCGACATTAAGTCTGTCGATCTCAAAAAGCTCAAAGTTCGAGACCTCAAGAAGATTCTCAACGAGTGGGACGAGCCGTGTGATGGATGCCTTGAAAAAGCAGATTTCATCAAGAGGATAGAAGAACTCAAGCCGAAATATGTTCGAGAAGAACTTTAAAAGTGACTGCCCGTGATTTCTGATTTTTTGTTGAAAATGTAGAAACTGAAATATAACGCTGTTTTTAAGAGGTTCAACTTTTAAAAGGAAGCACTTGTTATACTATTTAGGAAACATCATAATGTAAAGGAATTTATTCAGCTAAAAATATTAAATTATCACAAACGTTTTAGGTAATTTACATTGAATAAGATAAAACCATCCAAGCAATGACAAAGTAGAAGAGAAACATGGGGTAAGCGCTGAGAGCCTTACGGCCAGGAGGCTGGCAATCCCCTAGAAATTGCATCGAGGCGTAGGAAGCCCAGGCCATGGCTCCCAGGGATATTAAACACCTAGGTTGCAAGGATTACAATTAAGAACTTGGTTAACATATATTTTTATATGTCTTTTCGTGAGACTTCAAACGTACCTTATAATGAACAAAATTTTGGTCGGAGAAAGTACAGACTGCAGGATCATGCTAATCGATAAACCTAAGGCGAGTGGCAACAAGCAGTACCCGAGAACACACACACTCTAAAAATAATGCCATTTATTAAAGTAAACTAATGAAAAGAAGAAAAAATGAATAATTTACCTGAAAAAATGAAATATGGCCTCCGAGAAGCTTTGTATTTAATGTCACAACCAAGGCTCCCATCCAGACAATTACAAAAACTTCTGCAAATGCTGGACCTCCATCGCCCACCGAGTCTCCTTCTTCGGCAGCTCGGCCTTGCAACACAGTGGCCATGAATGTACATAAAATAAGAGGGCCCCACAAGTCCCATTCCTTTGAAAATGAAAGTAGACATATGTGGACTCAATTGATTTGATAAAAACAATTTCTGTTACTTTTAATAAACTCTTCTTTTGTACAGGATAGAGAACATGTTTGAATTTGACACCGACTGCCTTGATGTCCCTCCAGATAGTCTCCCTAATAGGCTCGTCCAAAGTGTCAAAGGCCATTTCTGTGTGTTGCCCTATTGAGTTTTGAAATAATGTTAGTAATTTTATTAGATAAATAAAAAACAAATATCTGAGACCTGGTGGAGCACCTGTCATCTCAGGAGACTTTCCTGAGTTTACCATCTCTCCTTCAAGAAGGGTAGGACTAGAATCTCCGTCGTGATATAACTCAAGCGTAGCCATCTTGACTAATAGGGTTATTATATTTGATTAGCAAAGTGCAGTTTGAGGTCCTCAATGCTTACAAACACTTAAGTCATCGTCCTAATTTTTCAGCCTCTTTTTGATCGCACAACCGTCTTTATTTGATGAATGAGCACTGAAAAAATTTGGAACTGATCCTTGTGCAATAAGAAAACCTCTTTTTGGGATAAATTAGCAAGGGATTGAAGCACTTCAACAAGAAAATAACCAAATAATTTACGTGTTTTTTTGACAACTGTTTGAAATAAACATTGAACGTGGAAAGAAAACCAGTTTGACAAAGTTCAATGAAAACGAGTTGAAGTTATTATCCCTCAAAAAAAGTTATATTTAGGTACTAGACTATAAAAGAATTTTTATATCTCAACCAGGACACTTTAATTGGCAACAAAAACTTTGTCATTTGACTTCACATTTTATCTTGTACTTAGAAGCCCTTTCTATTGAATTTGCCCTCATTTCAAAATACAAATGTTTTCATTTCTTTATTTTCTTCTTGTAGCAGCAGCAATAATGAAGGAGAAAGAGTCGACAATTTCAAGTTGGGATTTTGCCATTCGACCTTTAGAGTTAAAAATATTTTTTTAATTAGTGATATTCAAGTAATTTTTGCAGGGTTATTTTGATTGTTGGTGAGAATCAATGAGATCGAGGTCTAAGGACGTCAAAGGTGCCTTAAAGTTCGAACTTTGAAACCTAAAACTCTCTGTAGCACTCATCCTGAATGGGTTCGCCATGGACGAGTGGTCAACATGCGCAGCATCAGGCTGGGAATCTGGGGATCCAGCGTTCAAACCATAGACATTACATACCTAGACTGAGCATTCCTGCCCACGCTGCAGGAAAAATTTGCACCATAGTAAATTTGGGTTTAGCAACAGCTGAATTGGTGCGGCCTAGCTGGGTCAGCTGTTGCTAAACCTATATATAAGCCAAAAATTGATTTTTATGCCCCTTTCTCCCTCTATGTATCCGATAGCCAACCTTTGACCCCGGGTTATCACAAATAACTTCTCCGCACGTTTTATTCTCAGGTTTGAATCAGAGTGAAATTGAGCACTTTTAAGGGTCAATAATGTTCATTCTCACTGAGAAAAGGTTTCAAACTCTTCAACTTAAACGACATTGTTTAGAGCATGCTAATGAGGTTGTGGTAAATAAATGGTCACAGAGATTTTTCAATTTTGTATTACGTGCTTGAGACCTGCTTCTTGAATTCTATGCAAGCTATCACGGAAAAAAAATCTTCCGTTTTCAGCTATTTTCCTTTATTTTCTATGTCCCCAGATTATCACCCAATATAAAAAAAGTAGATTAAAGGAAGATTTCATCTGAAAATCAAAGAATTATGTACTGTGAAATGCGGGGACATGGAAAATGGAAGATTTTTTTTACCGTGATGGAAATAAGTAACCTATACTTAATCCTCTGTTATCTAGAAGGAGAGGTTCACTCTAGGCCCAATATTTCATGGGGTGATTTAAAGCTTTTGTAGGTTGCAGGTTGCAGCGTCCAAACCAGGAAAAGTACCTACCTAACCTATAGTCTGTAAAATTTTATGTGACAACTAGCTGAGGTACCCGGCGCTGCCGGGGTTAATTTGCAACCTGCTAAACATCCTTTGTTTTGTAAACAGTTTTCAATAATGTGTCCTTCAACTTCTAGAGTTTCAGGCCCCCTATGCCCAGGGGGATGAGTGGGCCGGGCTCAAAACTGCACCAAAACCTTTCTTGGACAGGTAGGGATGTGGGTGCAAAATTTTATCAAGATCCGTGCAGGGGTTTGGATTTCCATTAGCCCTCCACATACCAACAGGCAGACAGACAGACAAACAGCTATACGCCCATTTTTAAATATATAGATAAATGAAACCTAAATTTCAATTTATTTTTGACCCATTTACAAGTTAGTTGACTAATGTCAATACATTCATTTTTAGGAGTATTAAATGAATGATTGACATCAGATTCCCCATGTATGGGCTAATTGAATTCGCTGTTTGGATAATTTAGTGGGTTGTTATAAAGGGGATAAAAATTAGGTATGAACGATGTTGCGTGACCGACATCCATTTTGGCCAGTCTTGGCAGAATTCGCTCGCGTACGCGTCTTATTGGCTAGACATGGCCGGCTGGCCGGCCGGCCGCGTTTAAAAAAAACAAAAGCGGTTGTCAGCTGTCGATCGAGTTCGCCGCTGCTTCTTCGATCACTTGTCATTATAATAAAATTAAAAGAATCTCGTAAACGTCCTTTATTATCAGCAAAACAAATAGGAAAAAAGTCTGATATTTCTTGATTTGCCTGAGAAAAATACTCATCAGACATGGGGGATGGTGATCATGCAGAGAAAAACGGAAAGAGTGGTCCGAAAAAGCTCTCCGTTGAAAAAATTTATCAGAAAAAGTCTCAGCTGGAGCATATTCTCCTCAGGCCTGATACTTATATTGGAAGGTAAGAGAAATTTGAGAACTTCTAAACTAGATTCTCTACTTGATGCTAAATGATTTTTTTTAATAAGCGTTCAACCACTCACTGAGAAAATGTGGGTGCTTGATTCAGCCTCAGACTCCATTGTAAGTAAAGAAATTACTTACGTACCCGGACTATACAAAATTTTTGACGAAGTAAGTTTCTGTTTTTAGAGCTTTTTATAGACAATCTGATTGATAAAAACCATATGAAACATCTTTCTAGATCCTTGTTAATGCTGCTGACAATAAAGTAAGAGATCCTAAAATGGATACCATCAAGATTGATATTGATCCAGAAAAAAACGAAATCAAGGTAATAAGCATATATTTTACTGAAGGAAATGTACATTATTGAGCCAAAATATAGAGGGACGTCTCTTTGAAATACACAAAGAGGCCAAATTAACTAACCTGTGATTTGATATGCAATGAGTTTCTAATTACTCTTCTCAGAACTTGAGAGTTCGTATTTAATGTTGCTCTGAAGAAATAAATGGCTTAGAAATCCCCAGAAAAATAATTTGTACTGCCTTAAAACTAGTGTCAAAATGAAGTCTTTGACACGTAAACTTTAAGGTTTTCAACAATGGTCGTGGAATTCCTGTGGTCCAACATAAAGAAGAAAAGATGTTTGTTCCAACCATGATTTTTGGGCATCTGCTCACTTCTTCCAACTTTAACGATGAAGAAGAAAAGGTAAGAGAATTTCGTTTTTTACCGTACGATTAATCTGAACCGTTTAGTGTTGAATAAGCATTTTTGGGCTTTTTTTATGCTCAGCTCACAATTTTCATTGATATGTTTGTTTACTGATTTTTATGAAAACAGTAATAATTTAATTTTTCATTCATTAAATTAAGGTGACTGGTGGTCGAAATGGATATGGTGCGAAGCTTTGCAATGTTTTTTCCACAAAGTTTACTGTTGAAACTGCATGCAAAGAATCAAAAAAAGAATTCAAACAATCTTGGGCTGCAAATATGACTAAAGCTTCCGAGCCAAAACTGAAGGAGTACAGTGGAAATGATTATACAAGAATCACCTTTTACCCGGACCTGGTGAGGCTTTTCAAAATGTTGTCAGGCCTCCTTTTTTTATTTAATCTTTATTTTTCTTTGTTAAATCAACAAAATAGCCAAAATTCAAGATGGAGACACTTGACTCCGATACCATATCCCTTCTATCACGCAGAGCATTTGACGTTGCCGCTTCCACAAAAGGAGTCAAAGTCTATTTGAACGGAAAAAGAGTTCCGATTAAAGTAAAAAGTAACCTCATTGGTTTATTGCCTCCACTCTCCTACGTTTCTTATCTTTCAGGGGTTCAAAGACTATGTGGATCATTTTATTAAAGGCCATGAGGATGAAACTGGAAATCAAATCAAGGCAACTTACGAGCAATGTGGAGAACGTTGGGAAGTTGCCGTTGCTGTATCTGATAATGGGTTCCAACAGGTGAAAATAATTACAAAATTAGCTGAAGGTTTTTGTGTGTTATATGAACCGAATGGTTTTTTAGATGTCTTTCGTTAATTCCATCGCCACCACGAAAGGAGGACGACACATCGAACATGTGAGCAAGTTGATTGAAAACGCCTTGCAAGATACGATCAAAAAGAAGAACAAAGGTGGAATTGTGATAAAGCCTCATCAAATCAAAAACCATTTATGGGTTTTTGTGAACTGTCTTATTGTCAATCCAACTTTTGATTCTCAAACCAAAGAAAACATGACTTTACAGGTAGAATAATTACTCTCATTTTATGATTGTTGAAAGACAAATATTTAGTCAACATATTATTTAAACTCTTTATCAAAAATGAAATTTTAAATTTCAGGTAAAGCAGTTTGGCTCGAATTGCAAGCTATCGGACAAATTCGTACAATCGGTAAGAATTTTTAACAAATGATTTTAAAAATTTTTCATAATCTTGAAAAATGGTTGAATACCTTTTGATTCAGGTTGCCAAAAGTGGGATTGTCGAGTCTGTGCTAGCTTGGAGTAAGTTCAAACAAGAACAGCAGTTGAAGACCAAACAAACGGGCAAAAAAACCAATAAGTTGAAAGGAATAGCAAAGCTTGAGGATGCAAACGATGCAGGGACAAAAAATTCTCTCGATTGTACACTGATCCTAACAGAAGGAGACTCTGCCAAAACATTGGCAGTAGCTGGTTCGATAAATCTTTTTTACATTAATTACAACATCTAGTAAAGCAGCATTCCTTAAACCGTAAGTTTTTGCATTTCAGGGTTGGGTGTTGTTGGACGTGATAAATATGGTGTTTATCCCCTAAGAGGAAAGCTCTTAAACGTTCGAGAAGCCACTCACAAACAAATCATGGAAAATAAAGAGATCAACGAGTTAGTTAAGATAATTGGATTGCAGTACAAGAAAAAGTATCAAAGTGTTGAAGATCTCAAAACTTTGAGGTATGGAAGACTTATGATCATGACAGATCAAGACCAGGTAAATCGTATCGGCAATAGAATGTTTTGTTTGGTGTTTAAACAGTGATATTTTGCAGGATGGGTCTCACATAAAAGGCTTGCTTATAAACTTTATACATCATAATTGGCCAGAACTATTGAGATTGCCTTTTCTCGAAGAATTCATTACTCCAATCGTTAAAGCCACCAAAGGAAATGAGGTTGTAAAGTGGCTTTGTGCTTGTTTTCTGTATTTTTTATTAACATATTTCATCGACCAGGTCCGCTCATTTTTCTCACTTCCTGAGTTTGCTGAGTGGAAGCTTTCCACAGATAATTGGCACACTTGGCGTATTAAGTACTACAAAGGTTTGGGAACATCTACTTCAAAAGAGGCCAAAGAGTACTTCACCGACATGGCAAGACACAGGATCAAGTTCAAACATGGTTCCGATCAGGTTCGAATCTTTCGTAATAAATATGTATCCGAAAGTTATTGGATTTTAAAATTTGTCCATCGACACAGGATGACTATGCAATCACCATGGCATTTAGTAAAAAAGCTGTCGAGCAACGTAAGGATTGGTTGACAAACTGGATGGAGGAAGGGAAACGAAGAAAGGAGCTGGGACTTTCCGAAGTTTATTTGTACGAGAAAGATACAAAAGCAGTGTCCTATATGGATTTTATAAACAAAGAGCTGGTACTTTTCTCCAACTTGGACAATGAAAGGTCTATACCAAGTATTGTAGACGGCTTCAAGCCAGGTATAAAAAAAAATAAAGACGTCAGAATTGTTTTTGTCAATTTTCAAACCTCACGAGAACAATTCGACATCATTCTTAATTTTGTAGGTCAACGAAAAGTAATGTTCACTTGTTTGAAGAGAAATGATAAACGGGAAGTCAAGGTAGCCCAACTGGCTGGATCTGTAGGGGAAATGTCAGCGTATCATCACGGAGAGCAATCTTTGATGGGGACGATTATTAATCTTGCTCAGGTACGATAATTTCAAAAACAAAGTATTCTGAAAATTTCTAGCAAGTTTATTTTAGAATTTTGTTGGATCCAACAATATCAATCTTTTGCAACCAATTGGTCAATTTGGTACGCGTCTTGCTGGTGGAAAAGACGCTGCCTCTCCCCGTTACATCTTTACTATGATGAGTCCACTAGCACGTCATATTTTTAACCCCAACGATGATGCCATTCTCAACTATCTTACCGATGATAATCAGGTGAAATGTTTTTTTGGAAATAAGATTTCATGATTTTTCTAACAAAATTAACAATTTATTCAACTTTTTAGAAAATTGAGCCCGAGTGGTATATGCCCATCTTACCGATGGTACTTGTAAACGGTGCTGACGGTATTGGAACAGGTTGGATGACGAAAATTCCCAATTACAATCCAAGAGAAATCGTTACGGTAAATGCTTATTTAAAGATTAACGAAAAAGTGCCTGTCACTGAACCCTTTTTTGAGAGTTCTTCATGACTCATTTTTGAATTTGGTTTATGTTACAGAACTTGCTGAAAATGATTAATGGCGAAGATCCTAAGCCAATGATTCCGTGGTTTAAAAACTTTAATGGAACAATAGAAGCACTTGGAGACCAGCGCTACGTAGTTAACGGTGAAGTTTCTGAAATATCAGAGACTAAGCTTGAAATCACTGAACTTCCCATCCGAACTTGGACACAGACTTACAAAGAACAGGCAATTTCCCGAATTTTCACTTCATTTGCAAAGCTTTTTGAATAAAATTAATTAGTTGAAGGTAATTTTTTTTTGTTTTTTCAATCAATAACTTTCATTTCAGGTTATGGAGCAAATGATAAATGGTTCAGAGAAAGCGCAACCACTGATTCAAGACTACAAAGAATATCACACTGACAAGACTGTTAGGTTTGTTATTCAGGTATGCCAAAAATTGCTTACAAAAAAGTTCAAACTCAGAAAATTTTTACGAAATGTCTAGATGTCCTCAGAGAAGATGCGTGCAGGTTACGAAAGAGGCCTGCATCAATTTTTCAAACTGCAAACTACCATGTATGTAGGATTTTGAAATTTTTTTTATTTCTAAAGTTTAACTGATTGTATCAATGGCATTAGGTCGACATCGTCCATGGTATTGTTTGATCATAACGGATGCATGAAAAAATATGAGGATGAGTTGGACATAATGAGAGAATTCTTTGGCTTAAGATTGGAATTTTATGGATTGAGGAAGAAGTATTTGGAGGGAATGCTCGAGGCAGAGGCATTAAGGCTATCAAATCAAGCACGGTAAAATAAACATGGCCATACAGTTTAGGAATTCCACTATTAGTAAAAAGAAAAGGAAACAGTTTTATTTTTCATGTTTTAAAATTATTATAGGTTCATTTTGGAGAAATGCGATGGATCTTTGGTGATAGAAAACAAGAAAAAGAAAATCATGGTTCAAGAATTAATAAGGAAGGGATTTGACCCCGATCCTGTCAAAAAATGGAAGGCAGCTCAGGTTCTTGTTTTATTAAAAAACTTGAAGGAATTTAATTTGAAAGTTTTATGATCACTCAAGGCAAAGGCTAGCGAAAATCTGAACGGAGACCTAGACGACTCAGACAGCGAATCACAAGATGATGCTAAGGATGCAGATTACGACTACTTGGTATAATAAATGCCTTAAAGATGTCTTTTGTAACAACAATACATTAAATAGCATTTACCTTAGCTTGGAATGGCAATGTGGTGTTTGACTGCAGAGAAAAAAGATGAGCTCATTCGCAAGAAAGAAGAAAAACAGAGAGAGCTCGACAACCTTCGACGCACATCTAGAGAGGATATGTGGAGGAATGATCTTAAAGAATTCCTGAAGAAACTCGATGAAGTTGAGTCTAAGGAGCGTGAAGATGATTCGGTAAAGCTTGTTGATGATAAAATGACAAAGGGAATTTTTCTAAAATTAGATCGTTTTAAGAATGTGTCAAAGAAAGGGTTAGGAAACTCAAAGGGAGCCAAAAAGTTCCATAAAGACGAAGTCAAACCTTCCCCTCATGCCATTCGTGTCGCACCAAAAATTCCTGATGAGCTGAGAACCAAAATAGCCAAAGCAGTGGCTGCCAAAGATCGAAAAGATGGAAAGGTTTGCACAACAACGCTGTAGGCTGTTCTAAACTTTACCAATATTTTAATTCCTTTTAACATCAAGGTCCCGTCCAAGCGACTCTCAAAAGAAAATGTAGAAAAGGACGAATTCGACTTAATGGCCGAGGACAAAGATCTGAACAAGTAAGTCAACTTCCCAAAAGCGATTTTTCAGAAAAAATAATCTAAAAGCTTGCTGTTTAACAGATCACTCATTGCAAAACTATCAAAGGGCAAAAATTCAAGTCCAAAAAAGAAGAAAAAGAATATATGGGAAAGTGGAAGTGAATCTGGTAAGATATAAACGAGTTTTAAGATGAATATACAAAAGGCCTGGGCTCAATGTTATAAAACTTTTTTTACGGCGTAAACTCTTACGGCGTAAACTTTTTGGAATAAGCTAGTCAGTTATTTTTTACGCTCGTAAAAGCTCAGAATAAGCTAGTCAGTTTGTGCATAATATAATGTGATGAGACTTAAAATATTAATAAAATGAGCTGAGACATATAAAATAAGCCGAATCTTTGAGATTGGGTCAGGGGAGTTGGAAAGGCGTGTTGCAGCCGGCGTTGAGCTGAGACGGAACATGGGACTAGGCCTGTGGGTTGGTGCAGGGTCCAGGGTTGGTGTTGGGGTCAAAATAAGGTAAGAAATGAAAAGTAAGGTTGGGGTTGGTGGTACGTCACGGCGGCAGCTAGAATGGTTGATGCTGAGTATAGTCTGGGGTCCGGGGTCTATAATGCGGTGTGGGTGAGGTCCGGTAATGAAATTTGGGGTTGGGTTGACACGGGGGAGGGGTCAGGGCGTGGTACAGTAGTCGATGTGTTGGCCCTAAATTTAGCCCGGGGTCCGGGGTCTATATTGCGGTCTGGGTGAGGTCCGATGATGAAATTTGGGGTTGGGTTGACACGGGGGAGGGGTCAGGGCGTGGTACAGTAGTCGATGAGTTGGCCCTAAATTTAGCCCGGGGTCCGGGGTCTATATTGCGGTCTGGGTGAGGTCCGATGATGAAATTTGGGGCTGGGTTGACACAGTGGAGGGGTCGGGGGTTGCATAGCAGTCGATGGTGGACTCAGGGTCAGGCTAGGGGTATTTTTTTTGTTCATTACATACATTAAAGGATTCATGAAT
>Ga0194133_10008547_pt1 | contig 11917 bp, 11 predicted proteins | sample TA2KigOf40mmetaG_FD_155448 | JGI IMG/M metagenome (GOLD analysis project Ga0194133, IMG submission 155448) | Freshwater microbial communities from Lake Tanganyika, Tanzania - TA2015055 Kigoma Offshore 40m | ecosystem: Environmental > Aquatic > Freshwater > Lake | place: Tanzania: Lake...
GATTGTGCATCTTGTGCAATTGAATAATATATTGCAAATAATAATGATATAAAGGGGATAATTCTTTTTAGCATAGCATTATTAATTATCAATGATAAAATTTAAAATTTTACTTAGCACTTTGATTATTTTATTTTCAGTCTATTCAAGATATAATTATTTATTTTAAATTGTGTACAGAAAAGTGCGCAGTTTTTTCAGTTTTGGTACAGTTTATATCAACTTATATTCATTTTGATTGATGCCAAAGTGGATGAAAATCAAAAAGTTGAAAGATTTGCTTCAATGATCAATTAGAAAAGGCTGCACGCCCCACACCACTTCAAAAAACGATAAACCCTTGTAGATTAATATCTTACATGGGTTTTTTATTTAGGGTGCACAGAAAGGTGCACAGTTTTTTGGGGTTCCCTGAAATTTTCTCGTCTAACTTATCCATGTTATAAGATAAGTGAGGAGAGGGGGTCAGAAAAGGGTTTATTATTTTTATATTGGAATTTGAATTTATTTCATCCTTAATGATTTATTCATATATTCATTCTACATCAAAAAATTTAACCAATGAAAAAAGTTCTATTTACTCTCCTGGTAACAGCAAGTTTGTTTGCCTGCAACAACAGTAGCGAAATAAAATCAGCATTCAATCTAGAAGATGCAAAAAAAGAAATTGCTGAAATGAATAAACAATTTGAAACTGCAGTAAGCAATTCAGATGCTGGAGCAATAGCAAATTTATATGCTCCTGATGCAAAATGGATGCACCCCAATGCACCTTCAATTATAGGGAAAGAAGCATTAACCAGTGAACTTTCAAAACTTTTAACTGCCGGAATTGCCTCAGCGAAATTGACTACAACCGATGTTTGGGGCGATGAAAACTATGTAACAGAGGAAGGAACCTTTGTTTTAAATGCGAAAGATGGTAGTCAAATAGACATCGGAAAGTACTTGATACTTTGGAAGAGAGTAGATGGAAAGCTGATGTTCTTCAGAGATATGTTTAGCTCGGATTTGCCACCTGCGCCAGTTAAATAGTTAATCTTTTAATAAATAAATAATTTATCAAAGGGCCCCTGTTTAAAGGGGCTTTTTCATTTAGATGGATAGTCAGAATAAATAAATTTTAATTTCATAAAGACATATTCTGAGAGCTTATCTTAGATAATAAATAAATTATAATGCGATTATCAATTACTGTTCTTCTACTTTTGATGAGTGTTTTGTCATTTGGACAGATGTTAAATGACAGCTCATTTGATGCAAGTATTTCGCGCCCTAAGTATAAAAAACAGGTGGGTCCAAGCATATTAATAGACGCTGGGCATCACAATTTTATTGTTGAGATGGGGCTGATCAAGCCCTTTGTTGACTTATCATATTTATATGAAAGCAGTGCGCAGAAAGTGCACAGAAAAGTGCGCAGTTTTTTCAGTTTTGGTACAGTTTATATCAACATATATTCATTTTGATTGATACCAAAGTGGATGAAAATCAAAAACTTAAAAGATTTGCTTTAATGATCAATTAGAAAAGGCTGCACGCTACCGCACCAGCCAAGGCGGAAAAAAGTTAACGGAGAGATACTACTTTGGCCATATGACGCTCATATTCCCTAAAACATTGTATCTAAAAATGAATGCTTGTTCAAAGCATTACAGATTTTTACCTTTTCACCCTAGTTCTTTTAATTCATTATGTTCCAAACCTTAATTTTTAAAATAAAATTGAGTATATTTATTTTTCAATCGCATACATTATTCATGAGGTCATTTATCCTTCATTTTAGATCCGCATTCCTTGGCTTAATTCTATTTCCTTTTCTCCCATTAGCTCAGGAGCCTGATTTTAAAAGTTATACCCAAAATTTAGAAGGAACTGAACTCAAATTTGACATGATTGCTATTCCGGGTGGAAATTTTACCATGGGTAGTCCGGTAAATGAAGCAGGCCGGCGTCCCGATGAAGGTCCGCAACACCAGGTAAAAATCAGTCCCTTTTGGATGGGCAAACATGAAGTAACCTGGGATTTTTTTGAACCTTTTGTCTATAAGAATCAGGAGGTTAGTCGCAGCAAAACACCTCTAAAACAGCAGGTAGATGCCTTGACACGTCCAACCAAACCTTATGTTGACATGACCTGGGGCATGGGTAAAGAAGGTTTCCCTGCAATGGGTATGACTCAATACGCTGCCATTCAATTCTGCAAATGGCTGTATGTACGAACAGGCAAATTTTACCGTCTGCCTACCGAAGCGGAATGGGAATATGCCTGTCGGGCCCAAACAACTGGTGCCTATTCTTTCCCTGCGGGATCAAAACTGGTGGAATTCGCTTGGTTTAAGGAAAACAGTGGGAACAAAACTCATCCGGTTGGGGAAAAGAAACCGAACCCATGGGGTCTGTATGATATGCATGGAAATGTCACCGAATGGACCTATGATCAATATAAAGCTGACACGTATTCAAAATTTGTAGGCACAATTACCCAGGATCCGGTCATTCCTTTTGAAACTTTATACCCAAATTCTGTACGAGGTGGATCCTATGAAGATCCTGCTACCGATTTACGTTCTGCAAGTCGACGAGGCTCACAAGCTGAATGGAAACAAATCGATCCCCAAATTCCAAAGAGTAACTGGTGGTTGACCGGCGGTACTTTTGTTGGAATACGCGTGGTTCGGCCGCTTGTGCCCCCATCCAGGGAAGAAATTGAAGCTTACTATAATCGAGAACCTATAGCTGATTTTTAATTCAAATCATTCATAACATGAAAAAGGAAATTTCTAAAACTGAACACCGGAGGAATTTTATAAAAACCTCAGCCATCCTGACCGGTGGTGCATTACTAAGTGGACTTCCATTGGCGGGAGCCTATGCCAGTGGCTCTGACATCATTAAAATCGCTCTGATTGGCTGTGGCAATCGGGGAACAGGAGCAGCATTTCAGGCACTGAGTACTAAATTCAACTTAAAGCTGGTAGCCATGGCCGATGCTTTTCCGGATAAACTGGATAAAAGCTACCAGGCGCTCTTAACCAAATTCGGAGCTGAAAAAATCAGTGTTCCAAATGATAAAAAGTTTGTTGGCTTTGATGCTTATATCGCAGCCATGCAAGATGCTGATGTGGTATTACTTTGTTCTCCTCCGGGATTCAGACCCGCCCATTTTGCCGAGGCAGTAAAGCAAAACAAGCAAATATTTATGGAGAAACCGGTTGCCACGGATTCACCCGGAATTCGTAGTGTATTGGCAACTGCCGAGGAAGCAAAGCGAAAAAAATTGAATGTGGTAGTTGGACTTCAACGACATTACCAAAAGAACTACCGTGAAATTATAGACAGGGTACATCAGGGAGGTATAGGAGAGGTTACAGCCGGACAAGTTTACTGGAACAGCGGTGGAGTTTGGGTAAATCCGCGCCAGCCTAACCAAACTGAAATGGAATATCAGATGCGAAATTGGTATTATTTCAACTGGCTATGTGGGGATCATATTGTTGAACAGCATGTCCACAACATTGATGTAGCCAATTGGGTAAAAAACAAGTACCCGGTTTCAGCTTACGGTGCAGGAGGTCGATTCTTAAGAACCGGTAAAGATTATGGAGAAATATTCGATAGCCACTCAGTTGAATTTGTTTACGACGATGGCAGCGTGATTTCAAGTCAATGCCGTCACTATACCGGTGGAGCAAACAGGGTGGATGAATCCTTCCAGGGAACTAAGGGGAAGGTGTTCCTGGATTCAAGTAATATTGGTAAAATTTGGGATCATAAAGGTAAGATTCTTGTAAATTACGAAGGGAAAGGCGATGCCAATCCATATCAGACTGAACACGATGAATTACTCGCAGCCATTAATGCCGGTCAGTTCAAGTTTTCGGATGCAGAAAATGCTGCGAAAAGCACAATGACTGCCATATTGGGTCGTTACGCTTCCTACTCCGGTAATCTTGTTAAGTGGGATGAAGCCCTCAATTCAGATATCAATTTGATGCCTGATCGGCTGGCTTGGGATGCATTGCCAAAAGTTTTACCAAACTTCGATGGCACCTATCCACACGCTATTCCGGGGGTAACTAAAGTGGTCTAAGTAAATTAAAAAACATAGAAATTATGAAACGAAGTGAATTCATTAAGAGTAGTGTCTTGTTAGGTTTAGGTACGGGTATTGGTAGCACAGCATTTGCTGAAGGCCTTTCGACGAAGCATATAGCCGAGAAACCATTCAATTTGGATTATGCACCACATGCCGGAATGTTTGCCGCTCATGCAGGAGACAGTTTTATAGACCAAATAAAATTCATGCATGACCAAGGTTTTAGAAGCATTGAAGACAATGGGCTGATGAAGCGCCCTGTAGCGCTCCAAGAAGAAATCGGTAATACCCTGGCCAAGTTGAATATGACCATGGGTGTATTTGTGGTCGATAAAGGTGGAAATGGTGCCAATACATTAGCTGCAGGCAAAAAAGAACACATCGACATCTTTTTAAATGCTTGCCGTCAGGCTGTTGAGGTCGCCAAGCGGGTTAATGCTAAATGGGCAACCGTAGCACCCGGTGATTTTGAACGTTCCCTTCCCATAGGAATACAAACCGGAAATGTGATTGAAGCCCTCAGGCGGGGAGCTGAAATTCTGGAGCCCCATGGATTAATCATGGTGCTTGAACCACTCAGCGATACCCCTAACCTATTCTTGCGCCATTCCGACCAAACCCATCTGATCTGCAAAGGTGTCCGTAGCCCTTCGTGTAAAATTCTTTATGATATTTACCATATGCAGAAAAATGAAGGAAATCTGATTACCAACATGGAGAGATGCTGGGATGAAATCGCCTATATCCAGATCGGGGATAATCCGGGAAGGAAAGAACCTGGAACCGGTGAAATCAATTATCGGAATGTCTTTAAATACATCGATAGCAAAGGTTTTAAGGGTATCTTAGGTATGGAGCACGGAAATGCCATACCGGGTAAAGAAGGAGAACTGGCGTTAATTAAAGCTTACAGGGAGGCTGATAAATTTAAATAATCTGTTTGAATTTTAAATCTTTAAGGGTAAGATATAGAGATGCTTTTCCTTTATGCTGCTAAGTTTTTATTTATTGGAAATTTGCTGTTCTGCAATCTTTAATGGTAGCCCCGCTTTGCGCTCATACTGCACAGGCCTTAAGCACAGGCCGGTATCCGTTCCAATCGGGTTTAAGAACCAAAGGCAGTATTTAAAAACCTAATCAGTACCAATTAAAAATGGACTTATAAAGCTGAAAATTCTGATGAACCTGTCACTCAAAGCGTGACAGGTTCATTTATTTAAAGAACAAAGCTTAAAATCAATCCACTTTTAAGATCGTTCCCTGAATCGATCTGGTCCCATTATCCTTATTGAAATAATAAACAACCAAAACCCGCTTCTTATCTAATTGAACTGGCCAGGTATAGCCTAGATCGCCACTTCCGCCATCCCCTCGCAGAATAATCTCTGGAGCAGTTTTAAAGTCGGTGCACTCTTCATTCAGAATCCGGGCACGGATGCCATAGGGCTTATGACGATACCCATAAGTGATCAAAACCCGCTTGTCCGGAAGCCGAAGTGCATTTAAAGGATGGCCTTTAAATCCCATTCCCTCCCATTTGCAAAAAGTTTTGCCTCCATCAGTTGAACGGGCAATACAAGCCTGATCTTCGTAGCCTGCAGTCCTGAGAAAGGCAAGAATATCCCCTTTGGGTGTTTCATAAACAGAAGTCTCATTGAATGAAATTTTATCATCAAGAGCCACCGGGGCTGAATAGTTCCAGGTCTGGCCCTTATCGTCTGAATGGATTAGATGTACAGATGTTTTACCTGGTGCACGACTTGCAGCAACTGCCCAGAAAATTCTGCCGCTTTTACTTTCATGCAAGGCACCGCGGTTGTAGGCTGGTACACGATTACCCATTGGAGTAATATTTATTTCAGGCTCAATATGTGGCGGATAGATTGGCTGGCCCCAGCTCTTCCCTCCATCTTTTGACCTGACAAGATATCCACCTAAAAACACTGCACCTCCGGCCAGAAAATAAGGCTTTTTAAGATTTGGCATACCTTCGGGCCTGACAAATGCCCAGCCATAACTGGTACACAATAAGGTTCCATCTTGTAGTTGAAGTAAACAAGGATCCTGAGAACCACCAAAAGGGTGTGCATAGATCAGATCAGGATTTCTTGACCAGTTTTCTCCATCCTTTGACCTCAATGAAACAAGATAACTGTTAGGATCTACATGATCCGTATGTCCTTCTCCAAAAACTTTGCGTTCCGGTGCGCGTCTGAATGCCAGAAGCAATTCTCCGTTCGGGCGTTTTATAATGGATGGAAATGAGGAATAGAACTGAGAGTCTTCATAGATCATGACATTCTTAATCTTTTTAACTCCGGGGATGCTATCCTTTACAAAATGCTCAACTGGAAAATGCGAGTTTTCGGCATTTTCGATGATTCTGAATCCATTAGTAGTAATGAAAACCAGCAGTAAACTTGCTTCAAATGCCAGAATTAATCTTAATTTTTTCATATGGAGGGATTGAAAAAGAAACTTTGCCATCATAGATAATTATATGTTGATACGGTCACTTCAGAAAATAAATCAACCTGAGATCGATATATCATCTTACCGCAGCCTGATTATTTTGCTCAGCTTTTGGAAAGCAGGGTCTGTTGCTCCTGGCTTATTCTAGTCCCGTGTTCTGCCCTATTTTTTTGCTGAGAGTTGAATAGCTCACATAACATTCAGAAATGCAAAAAAGATAGGTCTGCCACCCGGGTTTGTTTAACAGTGCCCGGGGTTCTATTACCGGCCTGCCCGTTGCGATGAAAAACAGCAGCGGGTAAACTAAACCTTGCCGAAGGATTATCTTCCGGCTACGAATCATCTGAAATCAGGTAGCATTTCTTGCCGGAAATACTCCGGAGGAAAAGACTAAACGAAGCGATAACACGCAGGTATTGCTTTCCAAAATCAAATCATACGCATACGCAGCATCATAGAATCCATTTCAAGGATATTTTTTAATCTTTCATGTATCGAACTCTGGTTAAATTAATAAAAAGATAAGGGAATTAACTGAGTAAAAAAATGAATTTAAAATAGTAGTAAAAAGATTGCTTCTCCACCCTAAGGCGGAGAGGAATTGACAAGCAATCAACCTTACCCTATCCAAAAATCGTAAACACCAGTAAGGCAAGAGGAATAGCAAGAATCATAAAAATGATAAACCATGATTCTTTACGTGCAAAATTTAGGGTCCAACCAATACCTACACGCTTATCAACCCATATTGCCTGATCATTCGGATTATTATAGATAATCCCCCATTTCCAAAATTCAGCATTCGCTCTGTTGAAATCACTCATAGTCGCCTGTTGCTTAAATAAATTCTACTATTGTCTCCTTTGGTAACAAAACAATTCCTTGTTTGTTTCTATGTCCTAAAATACTGATATTCAGAAAAGATTGCGAAACTTTAATTCAATACCTAAAAAAATCTATACCAATTCACATGCAAAATTCAACCACACAAATCAATCAAAAGTCCTTGAAGTTTAGCCTCATAATCCTACTCGGAACTTTTCTTATTTCCTGCGGCAAATCTGGCTTTGATAATTTATCAGTCAAAGGATTGAAAGAACCGGTAGAAATTATCCGGGATGAGTGGGGTGTAAACCATATTTATGCAAAAAATCAGCACGATTTGTTCTTTGCCCAGGGATATGCTGCTGCAAAAGACCGCCTATTTCAGTTTGAAATTTGGAGAAGACAGGCTACAGGCACGGTAGCAGAAATCCTAGGGGAACGTGAGCTCAAACGGGATATTGGCGCCCGTTTATTTAAGTTCAGGGGGGATATGAAACAGGAGATGAATCATTACCACCCGGATGGCGAAGAAATAATTACAGCTTATAGTGATGGAGTAAATGCCTATGTCGAAGAAATCAATAAAACCCCCGAAAAACTACCGATAGAATTCAAAATTTTAAATATAAAACCGGGCAAATGGACTCCGGAGGTAGTAATCTCAAGGCATCAGGGTTTGTTGGGAAACATAGGCGCTGAATTGAAGACCGGCCGTGCCGTAGCCCGGTTGGGTTCTGAAAAAGTGAAAAAGCTATCCTCGTTTCATCCGCGAGTACCCGACATAGACTTGGATTCCTCGATCAACAAAGCCTTATTATTTGATGATATCCTCGAATTGTATGATGCCTTTCGTGCTCCGGTCAAATTTGAACCGGAGGATATTCAATCGGAATACAGAGCCGAGGCGAAGCTCAGCCTCAATCCGAATATGCTCCCTGCAGACGAATCAAAAGAGGATAAACTATCTATTGGCAGTAATAACTGGGTGGTACGCGCTGATAAAATGGAGGAGGGTGCAGCCTTTATGGCTAATGATCCACATCGGACGATATCTGTCCCATCCCTGCGTTACATGAGTCACCTGGTTGCACCAGGATGGAATGTAGTGGGGGGTGGTGAACCTGAAATTCCGGGCATTTCAATCGGACATAATGAGTACGGAGCCTGGGGTTTAACAATTTTCGGAACCGATAGCGAGGATCTTTATGTTTACGATCTGAATCCGGCTAATCTGCGTCAGTATCAGTATCAGGGAAAATGGGAAAACATGAAGGTGATACAGGAAAAGATAAAAGTGAAAGGTAAAGCAGATGTAGTAGTCGATTTACTTTATACACGTCATGGCCCGGTAAGTTATGTAGACAGTCTAAATAAAAAGGCCTATGCAGTCAGATGCGGGTGGCTGGAACCCGGGGCAGCACCCTATCTGGCCTCTCTAAGAATGGATCAGGCCAAAAACTGGGAAGAATTCCGAGAAGCCTGCTCGTATAGCCATATCCCAAGTCTGAACATGGTTTGGGCAGACAAGAAAGGAAATATTGGATGGCAGGTAGTTGGTTATCAACCCATTAGAAAAAATTTCAGCGGACTGGTACCTGTCCCGGGTGATGGCCGATTTGAATGGGATGGTCGTTTACCAATTAAGGAACGGCCGCATACCTTTAATCCGGCTAATGGATTTTTCGCAACGGCCAATCAGAATCTCACACCTGAAAACTTTAAGCATTGGGATGCCACAGGCTTTTCCTGGGCTGATCCTTTCCGCGGAAACCGAATCAACGAGGTTTTGGACACGGAAAAAAAGTTAAGTATGGAGGATATGAAAGCCCTACAGGTTGATTATCTTTCTATTCCGGCCAGAACACTTAGTCCACTGCTCAACAATTTATCGTTATCAGGTAAGGAAGCAGAGGCAAGGGAACAACTCAAAACCTGGGATTTCAGGTTAAATCCGCAGTCCGTTGAAGCTACAATCTATGTGGCATGGGAGAATCAAATTAAAACACAAGCCAGTGAAAGATTTATTCCAGAATCAGCCAAAGGCCTAATCAGTCTGCAGACCAGCAAAATAATCGAATGGATTATGAATCCGGATAAAAAATTTGGCTCTAATCCTGTGGCAGAAAGAGACCGCTTTCTGGCTGAAACCTTTCGTGCCGGGTTAAAAGATCTGGAAGAAAAACTTGGCCCCGATAAAAGTAAATGGCAATATGGTCAGGAAAAATACAAGCATAGCTACATGGCCCATCCACTAGGCCATCTGGTTAAAGATAGCATCAAAACCCGTTTAGACCTCGGCCCCCTGCCTCGTGGGGGCTATGCCGATACTCCGGGCTCGACCAGCGGGAATTTACGTCAAAATGCCGGAGCCTCATTCCGGATAATCGTGAACACCGGTGATTGGGATGCTGCAGTTGCAACGAATGGGCCGGGGCAATCAGGTAATCCTGATAGTCCCTTTTACAGAAACCTCTTTGAACCCTGGGCCAAAGATCAGCACTTCCCGATTTATTATTCCAGAGATAAAATTGAAAAATCAAGTGTAAACTTAACCCTGCTCAGGCCGGAATAATTTAAGATCACATGACTAAAGGACAGACTTAGATAAATGGGTTTGTCCTTTTGAATTGAAATCAATGGCATTTCCTCAGAGATGCGTATTTTTACTATTTATCTGAATAAATGACCATGTATTTGCTGCTAAATATTGATTCTATCGAAATTAGTCTCGAAAATTTACCGAAAACCGGAGGCAATTATCCCGCAGTCAATTCCCGGGACAGTATTGCTTATGTTGCCATTCCGTTTCCGATAAAAAATGTGCTTGACCAAAAATTAGAGCTTTTGAGTAATCAAATTAGTGCCCCACAGGCTTTTGAGGCTAGCAGAATATGCTTTAGGAAAATCATCGGTCAGGTTCAAAAATCGATGGGATTTGAGAATTGTGAAAGCCTTAATCATCTTGACAATAATTTTCAAATTATAGAGAACCGGCAGGATGCACCGATAGGTGCAAATAAAGCTTCCAATATTTTTGCAGAGGTATTTCACGAAGCAGATCTATATGCCCGAGCAAACTTGGTATTACCTTCAACTTTATGAAATCCCTGAATTTCAATGATAAGCTCAATCAACTTAAAATCGGACAAATACCCTCAACAATTGAAAGAACTAATTAGTTTAAGAAACTTATGAATAAATTTATATTACGAAATATAAAGGCTTTTGAAATGATCGGAGTGCTCATGCGGATATTCAGCTTCACTCTGGTCAGCTGGCTTGGTCCGCAAAGCCCATTTCTGTTTGTTTGGATCTTCAATACAGCTGATGCATTTCTACTTTCCTGGTGTGCCATTCTAAAAAAAGACCATGCCTATACGCTCCTTAATGTGTTTTGGATACTTGTGGGATTTATTGGAATTTTGAGGGCCATTGGTTACATTTAGTCGTACTAAATAACCCGAAATAATTGCTTTATTAGGTTTTAAAACTATAAGGATATGAGAAATTTCATTATTGCAGGCCTACTGTTCCTCATGACATCCTGCGGAAAAAATGAAGAAAAACAAGGCCCAAAGGAACAGCTCAACTTTCAGAAGTACGTCAAATTCATCCGAGATGCCGTTAACTCTTCGGATGAGAATAATGGCAACAGGAATGTCCAGCTCAACAACGGAATACTCTTAACCAAAGCTTATGTGAAGGATAGTCTTACTTTAAAATTTGATCTCTGGCAGGCAAGTCTGATTGAAGTGATTGATAAGCCCACTTCCATAGAAGCCAATTTCAGCATGCCTATTGATCCATCGAATAAATCAGCACAAAAAGCCATTGTTTTAAGTAGTTTGATTGATAAAAGCAAAAAAGAGCTGACCGATAAATTAAAGGTTGGAATTCAGGTCAGCATAAGCGGAAATTTTATTGAAAAAGAGGGCTTTATAGATATTGACAGTTACAGCAATTACAAATTCTCTAAGAACGTGTTTGATAATCCGGAATTTAAAATTGAGTTAACGAGAATTGATTAGGGAGTTGATGGTAACGGGAACAATAGAGTCTACCAACACCATACATACCGGCCCAGGAGGGAACTTTGAGAATAATGATTCCGTTTTGGAGAACAAAATTTGGGATAGTAAAATATATAAGAAAGTATACCCATGAAAAAAGATACAGTTAAGACTATCTCAAGATTAGAATTTTTAAAGAACACCGGTATTGCTGCAGCAGGATTAACTTTTTTGCCGGATTTGCTGAGCGCAGGATTAAAAGACAGTCTTTTGGGCAGGCAAATGAGTGGAGATAATATGATCGATTATGAGATCATCATTCCCTCACGGGCCGGGCTGATTGAAAAAGAAGCTGCTCTGGCCCTTCAGCAATATTTATCCAAACTATCAAAAAAGGCAATTCCAATTGTTTCAGAGGGGGAATCAAAAGTTATAAACGGGATTTATCTTGGTGAAACAGATTTTGCCAAAGCCAGGCAAATCAATAGCAGTAAAATTCCTGAGGCCGGGT
>Ga0194133_10008550_pt1 | contig 11916 bp, 13 predicted proteins | sample TA2KigOf40mmetaG_FD_155448 | JGI IMG/M metagenome (GOLD analysis project Ga0194133, IMG submission 155448) | Freshwater microbial communities from Lake Tanganyika, Tanzania - TA2015055 Kigoma Offshore 40m | ecosystem: Environmental > Aquatic > Freshwater > Lake | place: Tanzania: Lake...
TGCTAGAGTATGACTACTCACAGCTCAGCTCACAAAAGTAGATTTCTTCTACCCTGTGATTGAGTATTTTCCAAAAAGTCTGGGTTTTTGGAAAGGTGAGTCCTCAGCACTTGCTATCCTTTTGAAAGCGGAGGGGGAACCTCTTCCAAGAAAAATGACCAGCAATTTTTCTCTCAGAGGACCCCAGCACGTGCTGTCCGGTCGAAAGCAGAAGAGGAACTCCTATTCGATCACTAAAGTTTGAACTTAGTAAAGATTTGAGAATGTAAACAAACTTTGCAAAGTTTGAGCTTTTCACACTTCTTATAGTTTTGGACTTACCTTGGTATGAAATTCAAACTAAATTTAGTGTTGATTATTTTACTATTTTGGGTACATTCTTGAAACAAACCAACACTTAAAGTGTATTTCACGAATATTAAATTTTATTTGTTGCACAATATTCATGACATTGTTGGTGGTTTCAAGAGTTCAAATCTGAGAACCTTGGCAAAGTTCGAACTTAACAAGGGTTGAACGTTTCCCCAAGTTTAAAGTTTGAACTTTGATAAGTTCGAACTTTATTAAGTTTGATCCCACCTCAGCTGCTCCCTTCCTTACACTAAAAGCTTAAAGCTTTGCCAAACTTGTGCTAGAGATTTTGCTCATCCCCAGCCCCATTTTTGTTGGAAGAAACTTCCAGTGAATTCGCATTGCAATTTTTGTAAATGTTTCATCTGTTTTGAATGAGCTTCAAAGGTTTTTTTGACCCCACAAAGGCGCTTTGGGCAAGGGCTAGGGTTAAGGCACGTGGTAGACTAACGAGTAGGCGCAGGCGTTATTGCCTTTAATTACCCAATTGTTCCCTTAAATTCCTTCACATTCCAACAAAATGAGGCAGATTCTAGAGGGGAACTCGACGGAAATCGTGGGTTTCGATGGGTTATTTGGTGATCGAGACGAGAGTCGAGACTTGAAAATCGAAGTTTAATTAAGTTAACCAATCTGTTCGACACATCCCTAATTTACGTTCCTCGATTTGAAAACATTTGCGAAAAAGAGCAAGAAATCTAAATAATTTGTTTTGTTGCTCTCTTCATATTCTTAATTTGGAAATCCAAGTATTATGGATCCAAATTTGACAAAATTATCAAGGCAAGTGAACACTGTTTGCTCGTTTTATAATAGTTTTTTTCAAAAATAATCCAAGACTATTTGTTTTATCAGTCCTACAGGGGTTCATCAAGACGATCCATGGCCTGAAGTGTCAGGCGAGAAAGTTTCTTTGGGATTGGGTCCAAGACGATTTGAGAAGAATTTGAAGATGGATGAATCAAGCCTTCAGGTACTTTTACTTTCCCATTTTTGCTGTACTCGATCAATTCTTCTTTCCCAACTTTTGAAAATCAACCTTACAGCCCTCTGAACTAGGATTAAGCTTTAAAGAAGAGCTGCTCTGTGAAATTCGAAACATGTTGGCAGAATTTACAGGTAAAGGACAAACTCAATTCTAGTTTAATAGGACAAAATCTGTCTAAGACAATCTTAATTGCCCTATATTATAGCTCAAATATACCAACATCAGCATCAATCAACGTCCCAGATAAAACCCTCAGAAGAAGACAATCAACTGGTAAAAAAACTTGCAAAGCTCCCACGTCTGCTTACATTTTTTTGCATCTTTTAGTTGGATGCATTACTGTTTTCAAGTGAAAAGCTCGAGTCTGCAACACGGGAAAAACTGATGGTACTTAACCTATGCCTTAAAATAGAACTCGCAGAAAACTGAACCTTTTGTAACCTTCTGCTTAGATAGAGAATGAGACTTCAATAATCATAAACAAGCTGAATTCGTCCAATAGAAAATTGCAACAAGAAATTGACAACTTTGCAGCTCGTGATCAAGAACAGAAAACAGAAAACGCCAAGCTTTTGGCTGAGATAGAGGTAAAACATGATGGGACCTTAACCTCGATTTATTATCCGTTAGTTAGAGACAAATACGATTGGTTTTCCAGAACTTGAAAACTTATATATCAAATTTACCTCCGACTGAAGAGCTCTCTGAGCTCAAGTTCCACATTTACGCATCAAACCAAATTCAGGAAAGACTTCAAAAATCAAACTATTTGCTAAAAAAACACCTTCAATCATCATTGGATAAATCAGAAGGTTTAGAACAAAAGCTGAAGGCAGCAAACTCAGAGGTAAATGTTTTGCTTTTTTTAAGTATTGTAATTATGCTGCATTGTACTTCTCATTACAGCTCGAAATTTTGAAAGCCAAAATTGAAAAAGCATATGAGCAACTTGAATTCCAGGTAAAATTCTTTGGAAAAATATTTGTAAATAAAATTTAAAACCAATAACCAACATCAAAGGAAAAAGAGCGAGCAAAGGCTGAGGAATTGGATCCCAACAACGCTTTGTCGATTGTTTCAAACAACGATCGTCTCACAAGAGAGAATACCAGGCTTAACAAGGCAATGCTTGAACTAGAAAGACGACGAGATCAGGTTTTGAACAAAAATTTATGAGACTTTCTCTAAAAAAACCTTAATTGATATCTAATTTGTTATTACTTAATGTTTGATAATAGGACTGTAGCCAGCTTAGGATTTATCAAGAACAGCTTTCAAGACAAACTGAAACCCATAAAAAAGAAATGGAAAAACTTCTGACAGAGTTAGAAGGGGAAAAGAAAATAACATCGCTGCAAAGAGATCAAGTAAAGTACCAACATGCGCTGAAAAGAATTTTATTTTATATTGTTTGAAATTTTTTCTAAGGTCCAAACAAGGACTGCTGATTTGGAATCTGCAAGGCAAATCCAATCTGAATTAAAACGAGAACTCAATTTAGCAAGGTTTGTAAAGATTGTTTTCATGTTACCCTGTTAAATCGATTGATGACTAGTATCCAACGATGAAAATCTTCCCATTTATTAGGGACGCACAGGGTGCAACCTGGGAAATAATTCAGAATGTAAGCAAACTGCATGGAAGGTTTTCATCGAGCATTACTAAACTCAAGTCTATTGTTCAAGCAGAAAAAGATCTCGCAGGGGGCAAGGTAAAAGTCAAGCTGTCTTTTAACTTTTGGCAATTTCCAATAATTCAAAAAGCCTTATAGGTTTTTATTAAATGTAGATTCCTGACTCTCAGCTTGTCTTGTGTGTTAGCCCAATGCAAAGCCCCGCAAAGAGCAAGCCTCAAAGACCATCAATCAAAGGACAGCTTGAAGTGCTCCAAAATCTATTGAAACTCAATTTGTGGCTTTTTTTGAACCTCTTATTTTCGTTTCCAGGATACTCAACGAATGGCAACAGAGTTTTCCACACTGGAGGATGCCATTTCAGAGCTTCGGGAAGCAATATCTGAAAGATATTGCGAAATCTTAGTAACTGATCTTTCGAATGATCTCGGATAGTATTTACGGTTGGTTACGCGAAAGTTGGTTGTGATAATTTGTTTATTTATTTTATATTTTATTAATTATAGATGACAGTAATACCTGATAATTATAATAGTAAAAATAGTTTTACGATTGCATTTCGCTTTTGTTAGCCAATTTTTTTTTTACAGAAACTACTGTATATTTTTGTACTGTTAGGTACGGACCCTCTCCAGATCTGCCTGCTATTCTTGCCACCATTGAAGAAGTAGAGTTTGTCTTCTTTCATCGGGGTGGGCACTAACATCTATCTAACATTGTGGTTTCGATCACCTGCAGCACCAGAAATCTTTACCCCAAGATTGTAGAAAAAAATCCACAAGGCTAGCCTCAGTCTGTGTAGTAATAATCTGGGATGGCCAAAACCATATTTCTGAATTATTATTAGGATGTTAATTATGCTTCAACTTCGGGAGTTTACGCAGCATCCGTATTTATTGTTCGATTCTGAGCTTTGAAAGATCCTTTTGCAAAACCCCTGAGATTTTTTGTCGTTTAAATTCAGACTTATTCGTGATATCAAATTTGGGTCTAAGATACATTGAATCAATGAGCAGCTTAATCCACTCATGATCAATTAAACGCCCCAGTTTAATGTAAATTTAAACGTCTTATTAAAATTATCCAATTTGAAAAAAATGTCAAATTTGTGACACGTGAATTAAAGGTTTTTCGATTATACATTAGATATCCGTGGCTACCAGTTTATATATGTTTAGAGATCATTGGACTGTTGAATCGCTGAAAAATCAAAAAGATTTTAGAAATACAAACAAAACAAAATTAAAATTTAGTTTTTTCATTTTTGTTGGTGAATTTTGCTCGGGGTCATAATACTTACAAAATAACAAGTGAAAGAGAATTTGATAAGGAAGATCTCTTAAAGGAGGGTGGCAACCATGAAAAAGCAAACCTTGTTTTTGATTGGGACCTTTGTTATAGTGGTGTGGTACTATTTGGCATATATGCTTTATGGTCTTGAATCAGTTCGTTCAGACGATTTAAGATCTGAAAAATCGGCAAAGAAAGTGAAAAAAATTCTTGTAAGTATTATAATCATTGGATCTTTATGCCAGACCTTGGTTAATTGCTTTTTCTTTTAACAAATTGAAACCAGGTGAAACTGGATAAAATGGTAAGGCAAGTGAAGAAACATCATGAGGACAGCCAGTTCTTACTGCAGACTTTCAATCAAACACAGCCGTCTGAGCCTATAGCTGTTTTAATGTTTGCTTGCAATCGTCCATCTGTCAAATTGTCTTTAGATTCCTTGCTAAAAGCTGGATACGATGGAAAGAAATTCCCAATTTATGTCTCCTTGGTAAGTCTCGTTTTACAATTCAGTACAATAGTTTGAACACTTCATAGGAAATACTTAACCTGCTTTTCTTTTATAACCAGGGATGCCATCATGAAGAAACTCGAAAAACTTTGGCTAGTTTTGGGAGTAAAATAAAAATAATTGATAACTCAAACAGAGATGAGCCAGTTGTGCCTGCAAATGAGAAAAAGTTTGCTGGCTACTACAAAATCGCACAGAATTATAAGCACGGTCTAGATGCCATTTTTGTCGAATTCGCACACAAGCAGGTATGTAGCAATGCCATCTGATATAGTACCACTTTAATATTCTTATTGCTATGAGGCATTTTAAACAAGTTATGATTTTCACTCATTGATGTGCCTAAGGCTTTAAATTTTTCTTTTGGGCTTTAAAAATTAAGATTAAAGTTGTTCAGCCATTCGAACACCAATTTTGGATACATTTTTTGGTTGAAATTATAGGTCATTATCGTGGAGGATGATCTAGAATATTCTCCTGACTTTTTCGAGTACTTTGAGGCAACACTGCCAATATTGAGGTCTGATAGTTCACTCTGGTGCGTTTCGGCATGGAACGACAATGGAAAGCCAAGTGAGATAATTTTAGTACTAAAATTGTAATCAATTCCGGCATTATTTGAGAATTTAAACCTCATAAAAAATCTCTGTATAAATTACAGATTTGATTGACCTTTCGCGTCCTGAATTGTTGCATCGCACCGACTTTTTTGGAGGTCTTGGATGGATGATGACCAAGGAGCTTTGGGCAAAAGAGCTTTCAACAAAATGGTTAGGTTTTTTTTATTCTGTCTGAAGAGGTGAATGTAGTTCAAAGGTGACAACTGAGATCCTCAAAATAGCAGCTTTTTTATACCATGCTTTGCAAAACCTGGCATATCTTTATTTCCAATTAAAATTTTGCTTTGAAAACTTCACAGGATAGTTTATACATATTTGCCAATATCCACGTCAGTTTGTACTGCAATATCACAATGATTCAATCCATTATTAAATATCAGCAAAGAGCGAAAAAATGTGCCTGAAATATTTGGCTAAAAGTTTTTACATAACTCAATGCATCGTAAATGAAAGTAAAAAGCATTGAGATGATTTGTGAAAAGAAAAAAGTCAATTATCTTAAAGGATGACAAAGATATGGAGATTTGAAAAAAAATTCTGTACAAATGCAAAATTCATGTCATTTCTAGCACAGATTCCTAATTTTTTATTATTACAATCGATTGAGATATGTATAAAAAGCTGCGATTTTAAAGATCGTATTTGAACCGCATTCATTCCTTTGGATTAAATTAAAAGATTTCATAAATTGGTTCAGATGGTTCCTGAATGTGACATTTTTTGGGACATTCAACTCAGTCAATGTCCTCATTTTGGACAACATTGCTATAAAAAATTACGGTATCGAAAAACCTTTTTACTTGATTGAATAATAGGCCTGTCTCGTTTTGGGACGACTGGATGAGGTTACCCAAACAAAGACAAAATCGAAGTTGTATACGACCAGAAATAGGTAGAACAAAAACATTTGGAAAAGTTGGAGTCAGTAATGGGCTATTCTTTGACAAGCATCTAAAATTCATAGAGGTAAGGATCGATTTCAAAAATAAGGTTATTGTTTTGCAAGCAAAATGATCTTTTTGCAGTTAAACAAAAAAGTGGTTCACTTCAAGTCAGAGAAGCATGACCTCAGTTATTTGAAAAAGGAAAACTACGACGTTTTATTTGATAAGATTTTAAAGGTTTGACTTTTGCAAGAATAATTTAATTTTGTAAAATATCGTTAATTTTTTGAACATCATTCTAAATTATAAAATGTTAGATTTTTATCTTACCTTATTTTTCCAGGATGCCAAGGTTGTCGAATTGGATCAAGTCCTCAAGGGCTCAAGCCAAGAACAAACAACAAAGTAAGAACACATTCCTAGTTTTTAATATGCTGGTTAACCTTTTATTCTTTAGAGTATTTTACAAAACTAAAAAGCAATTCATGAGAATTGCTCAAAAATTGGGAATAATGGATGATTTCAAGTCTGGAGTACCCCGGATGGCTTATAAGGTAAAGAGACAAAGTAAATTATTTCTTTCTCGCATTATTTAAATTTTATGACACCTTCTAGGGTGTGGTATCAACTCTTTTCAACGGTCAAAGAGTGCTTGTAGCTCCAATCGAATTTAAAGGATATGACGAAACGTGGTGAAAAGAGAAGGATAAAGACCAAAACTTCGTGTGTGCTGAAATAAAAGATCATACAGATATCTGGTGCTTGTGAACTGAGGCCACAATCAAGTTTTGTTTTGAAAGTTATGTGAAAATGCTGTCAGATTTGAAATTATTTTTTAGTTCTTTGTCTTGCAAACTTGCCAGTAAAACATGACTATTAGCGACTGAATCTCTGAGATTTTGGAGGTCACAAATGCAATATTCATGGGCTAAATGTCCAAAATAATTTTTATTATTTCTTGAATTGACCTCATCTCTGAACTTATAACCTATATGTGATAGCAAACGTTAAGTTTTAAAATTCACGTCAAATCTTGTTATTTATAACACTTTCTATGTTGTTGTTTGTTAGTGATAATTACACTTTTGTAATCTGAATAAATACATTTTTTATAGTTCAAAAAAACCACACGATTTTGAAAACATTTACTTTAATTTTTCCATAGTTTTTACGACGATGACTTCTGATCAAAAGCAACGGTCAAAGACAGGTACACATTTTATTTGGTTTGTTTCCCTGATTAAAGGCTAACTGCAAAAATGTATTTTAAGTTGAGGTACAGGACCACCTAAGAGCGCCAATCGGATCCGTGAGGAAATGTGTTGGATTTGTTCCCGGGGTAGGACGGTTTGAGCATGAGGCTAAAGCATTTGAAATTCAGCTTCGCTCCATGACGATTTCGCAGCTTGAAGATGCTTTGGCCAGGCAATTAAAAATACTCAGTAATCCTGGATTGTTGAAGACACTTCCGGACAAAGGCGAGAAAGTTAGGAAAAGAAAGGAAATGATTCAGGTTGGAAGAACAATAATAGACCTTTTTGATAATTCTATTATTACTGCCTTTGAAATGTTTTAGGAACTTATCGATCAAAGGCAGAAATCTTTGAACGAAGCCGTAGATTTGATGAAGGCACTGAGCTTGGACGAAGCTCGAAAAGTTGATATTGATGAAATGGAGTGGAAGTTTGGAGGTGGAAACCTATTTAGAAATCTTGATCCCTCTTCAAAACAGGTAGATTCAAAGTGTGTCGATTTGCCTTTTTCTGTAAAATATTTCAAGCCACTTGTTTGCCACAAATGTTATAAAACAAAAATGTACAAGTGTGACGTTCACTCTTGCCTTTTTGGTAGCCCCTTGATTCTGATGACGACTCCAACGAGGGGGATGACACTCCTCTTAAAGACATTGCCAATATAAATGCTCCAAGTGCCGAGAGTAAAGCCATGTTTGAAAAGGTAAGGTTATTGTAAATAACTTAAAGCAACTTTTTTTAACACTTATATTGACTTCTTCAGGAAGCAGCAGAGTCTCTTCTAGTTCCATTTGCAGAGAAGATCTCTCACAAGTCTGATGAGGTAAGTAATAATAGAAACTAAAAACTCAATCAATATCGATCAAACCTTTTTTGTTTTATTGTGTAGCTCAAACCCAAGGCGAGATTTATTCCTTTTCTTTCTGTGGATAGTAAAGTCACAACTCCTGATGGAAATATTACCTCTAGAACCCACGGTCTACAAAGAAGAGCTAAGCCTGATCGTCCCATACGTGACCACAAAGTTGAAGTAATGCCAATACAGACAGACGAGAAGTACATGATGAAAGCTAAAGAAATTAATCTCAAGGAATCTTTTCTGTTAGAAAAAGAGCATAATATTAAAATTTTTGATTAACTTATCACATGTGATTTAAATGTTACCTGAGCAAAATATTTCCTTTTCTACCAATCTCCATGTTAAACAAATTGTAAATTGTCAGTCATATTTTTTACAAAAATTGAAAGATACAAAAGTTTAAACAATCACACAATTTATTTTCAACTTCATAAAAATAACGGTCAATAGCAAGTTTCAAAGTCTCAAAGAATGGATGGTACGTCGAAAAATGCTAGAACAAGAACCAGGACAAAAATTTCACACCAAATTGTCCTCAAACCTTGGAAAGCTCATTCGAAAGCCAATCCAAACCTTCATAAAGACCATTTCCTTGGGTTGCGCAGGTGGCTTGGATGTACCACTAAAAGTTCGTAAGAGAACGTTTGAAATAAAGAGCTTGAGCATTATGGCGGAGACCAAGTAAGTTTTAAGCACAGGAACTTTGGCAAACCTACCTTTCTGTTTCTCAACGACTGCAGCCCAAGCTTCTGAGTCAGTTCACTCGCGTTCATAGCATTAGGCAAATCTTGTTTGTTGGCAAACACTAGAAGAACAGCATCACGGAGCTCATCCTCTTGTAGCTGCAAAAATAATACAACAGTCACAGCTTTAGGTTTAACCAAGATCAACATGAGGTTCCTTTATTTCCTGATTTCTAATTTAGAGAGATTTTTTGAAATTATCAAGAGAACCTGCATGCTTTTGGCAAAAGGATTAAACATTTTTAATGTAATCTGCCACTTTGAGAAGCAAAAGAACTAGGATCAAGGTTTATATTGAAAGTTTACCATCTTTTGAAGTTCGTCCTGTGCCTCTGAGATACGTTCCCTATCATTCGAATCCACGACAAAAATCAAACCTTGGGTGTTCTGAAAATAGTGGCGCCATAAAGGTCTGATCTTGTCTTGGCCTCCAACATCCCAAACTAAAAAATTGCAAAAGAGTTTTTCATCTATTTTTGGAGATGTCATAATTGAGAAAAGACCCAACCTGTGAAGCTAATATTTTTGTATTCGACAGTTTCAACGTTGAAACCTAAGAGTGAGAGGGGAATTTTAAACACTCACAAATCATGACCATTTTCATGAAAGCAATCCCGAAAATCTTATTACCAATGGTTGGGATGGTAGTTACTATTTCGCCAAGCTTCAATTTATACAAAATTGTGGTCTTTCCAGCGGCGTCAAGTCCAACTAAACGAGGCAATGAATCAAAGTTATACAAGTGAAAAAACAAAAGTGAAAGCGTAGAGGCTCCCTCTTACCCATCAAAATCCTCATCTGCTTTTTACCAAATAGGCGAGTAAACAAACTGGAAATCGTAAGACCCATCGTGATTTCTGGAAAAGCAATGAATCGAGATCTAAGTGATTTCAAAAGTTTCAACATTAAAACAATGTCAGACAGACCTGTCGGTGTCTGACCCTTGCACAATCTTGAGCTTCAACCCAAATCTCCAACCTTTGATTCAATGAATGCACTTTTTGATTATTTTACAATTTCCCAGAATTTCGAGAAATAAATCGTTTTTGACAGATTTTAAGTAATCCAAGTGTCCGTTTTGGGAAATGTTACATTTGTAACGACTACGACTACGTACCATCCTACCCACAGCTATAGGCACAGCCACAAAGCGCGCATCAGCTGTCATTCAGTGCATGCTGCCAACTCACCATATATATATAAACAATTGACTCAAAGAGGTTAAAAGTAGGGCTTTGCCAAAAGAGAAAATTCATCTAAAAGCTTAAATTCAGCACTTCAAACTAGAATTTTACTTGAAAACTTTTTGGGAGTAAAAAGATTCTCAAGTGCTTTACAGTGGCTCTTTTTTATTTCTTTACCAATTTATACAAAGAGTTTATTCCTAATATAGTACCAATGATACTGACCTCAAAGTACACCCTTTACAGTTTTATAGGGTCTAATTATATCATAGCATCAACTGCAGTAAAGATAAAAAGGGATAGATATACCCTGTGTACTTGAATGAAAACCTTGAAAAGACGTTTTATACTGAAAGACGCAGGCCAACCATTGGCAAATTCTTTGACGCATCGAGAGGCAAGAAAGGAAGAGACAAACTTGAAAATCAACTACAAATGATGGATGGCATAAATTGGTTACAAACAACAAACGACAATGAATTATCAAATGACGCCATTAGAAGACTCGAAAGAACACTTTAATTTTGAATATAAATAGCTTTTTAGTCCTCCTTTTAGATTTTAGTTTTTAGAAAAGCAAAGCTGTGATTAATTGTACGGCGTTGACCCTTTCCAAGGAAGGGGCCAACGCCAAATTAAGGTCTTGTAAAGCTTAGAATACATGTATTTTAACGAATGACCAAATAAATGTTAAACAAACAAACAAACAAGGTGCGACCATAAAACTTTTCCTATGCCATCTTAAGACCACAATTCTAAGGGATAGTTTGATACTGTTTTAAAAAAGGGGTTATTGTCAAGTGTGCACCACTAGTCATGACACCCACCTGGTGTTTTTCAAAGCATGACCCAAGCAATCCTTACTCTGTTTAAGTACAAAAAAAAAGTTCAACCTTACCCTTTTACTTAGAGAAAACATATCACCAATCTTCAAGTAATTGTTTGTTTTCCTGCTCCGCCCCCCATAAGGGGGGAAAGGTTAGACCCTTGGGGTCCTTTGCCATCAGAGCTAATGGAGTCTAGGGGGTAGAAGGGGCAGGGGTAGAGGGATGTCCACTCTCCTCACAAGAGCGGTGACCAGTTTATCTGGTACTAGGATGAGTCAGTCAAGTAAGAAATTTATAGTTGAAGTAAAGTTGGATTATTCAGGATTAATCCTGTTCAAACCTGCTCCAAGTTGAGCAGGAAAGTGGGCAGGTCCAGCTCAGGACCTTTGGGGCAGGAAAGAGGATAGAAATAAAACTGGGATAGACCTCTCAATTTTGCAAGGATTGAAGGGTCTGTTTGTCAGAGGCCTTGCACGATGGCAAGGGCACCTTTCCTCTGATCAAAAAGTCTGACAAAGAAACTGAGTCACATGACCACTCCACCACCATCCAGGACCACTCCCAGTTCATCCCCGGGCTTCCCTTGGTCCATGCTCAAGTTCAGCCCCTAAAAATGACCCAGAAACAGCCCCAAAATTGAGCAGAGCAGCCCCACAACTCAGCCCTTGAGGATTAAAATTTTGGGATATATTTGATCTTGGGATGAGTCAGAGTATGTTGGATGGATGGACAGTTAAGGCCCCTGAACCTGCCCTGTCCTTACATACCTGATA
>Ga0194133_10008552_pt1 | contig 11913 bp, 7 predicted proteins | sample TA2KigOf40mmetaG_FD_155448 | JGI IMG/M metagenome (GOLD analysis project Ga0194133, IMG submission 155448) | Freshwater microbial communities from Lake Tanganyika, Tanzania - TA2015055 Kigoma Offshore 40m | ecosystem: Environmental > Aquatic > Freshwater > Lake | place: Tanzania: Lake Tanganyika...
AATTAGGAGGAAAAGTGGTTGAGGTAGGGGAGACCTGATGGTATTTACTGCTTCAAACCCTCGAGCAAGAACCTGGCAACGGTTTCCTGGTATCACAATCATCTTCTGTTGATTTAGAGACATTTTTCTTTTCTTTTTTCAAATTACAGTCCGTTGTAATTATGGTAGATTTTTCAAGAAAATGAACGAGAGTTGTTTACAATCACACGAAAAATTTTAGGCAATATTCATGGGGAGCGTAAAGGAACCTACCTGGATGCATCATTGGCTTGTTAAGGTGAGCAGCTAAAATGTTGGGTGACGTCTTATTGACTTGATCTTGAATGGCTGCTAGGGACAACATGGGTGGAACTGAGTGATGAATCGAGTTTCCGGACATCGAAGTTGAGGGTGCTTGGGACGACGGCAACTTCATCCCAAGTGGGAATCTTGATTGCTGTAGATCTGGACCGCCTGATTTTGGAGTTCTTGGAGGTGTTGGAGGATGGCCTCCAGTTGATGGAGACAAGGTGCTGCCTTGCAAGGCTGCAGATAACATACCAGGAGGAAATGAGGCACTGGTGCTTGAACTTGGAGAATCTGTCAGGGACGATGAGGCTGGCGGAGAGGAGAGTTTTTCTGTAATGCGAAAGATACATTCTGAACCAAAGTATGATGCGATGGCTATAAAAATCTCACTTTAATGTAGTGTCAAAATATTGTTGTCTGCCGCTCTTATAATAAAAAAACTCAATTATGGCTATCATCACTTGATCTGAATGAATGCCAGCCAGTTACAAGTCTCGTTTTTTAATCTCATAATTGTGTTTCGTTAATTTCTTTTAACGTGCTAAAGGCACGCGTCTGTAGATTCCTATCAAGAATGTAATTATATTTTCTTCTCAGCCACTTTCATTGGTGTTAACATCAACCACGTTCTGGTCGTAAAGTATTCCATGTGCATTTATTTCCTTGTACATGATTCTTTTAGCCTAGACGTTCTCTTGACCAGATAAGTATGAAAACTCGTGAAATTTTTCGATCAGTCTACAGTTTCATTCGCAACAAAATGTCTGTGTTTACATTTCGTGGAGTTTGCTGTTAGCAACCTGAGATGTCTTATTTGAAACTGATTTAAAGTGGAAAAAGAAACTTTTAGCAAAAGTCCAAACTTTGCAGATTTCTTGATTCACAATTACTTAGGAAAAAAGCGTTAATGGACGAAATGATACGAAAAAATTTGTTCTTTAAATTGAAGTTCTGCAACAAGCACTCAAAATAGAGAATCGTGGAATTGGAAAAGCGAAATTCAAGAAATCATATCGGATGCGTCAGTCATTTTTCAATCAAATCTTTCAATTCCTTCAGAACAATTTCCGTATTACCCCAAAAACTTGTGGTAAAATGGAGGTAAAAAATGGCAGCTAAGGTTCGAGTTCAAGTGAACTTTTAAAAAAACTGAAATTTCCAGAGTTCAAGAATTAAATCTCAGTGTCTCACAGTTTCGACCTTTCTCACAAAAAACACATTAGCCGCCAAAAAATGTGTAATATCTATCATCTTAACATTACTTGACTTTCTCACAGTAGCAATTACATCCTTCTAAAAAAGTCAAAAGCGTGTGAGAACATCGACAAAGATTCTCCCTTCGAGTTACAGGTGTGCAACACAAAAGATCTCGTCAAAGATTTTTTTTTCTCAGTTTTTGTGGTTGCCCTAAAAAGAGCCACACAAACAGTTTTCTTTGTGGGTAGACATCCAGATAATCCCAGTGAAAGATATTTGACCGAGTAGTAGTTGCTATTATCAAGTAGTTTTGATTTGACAGTAAAATGAAAGGAGAAACCTCTTTCCCCCCGAAAAAAATTTTGTCGCCACAATTTCTCAGAAATTTCATTTCCATCTATGTCTTTGTTTTCTGTCTTGACTCTTGAATAGATCGGATGCACAATTTTTTTTACAATTTTTCTTGGCCCTAGGTACATTACTTCGGCCGTGAGAGACTTTTTCTCTCTTTAACTTGGTTTGACCTTTTTGACAGAAACAGGAATGTAGTTCCCAAGTAATTTAACTATAATTAGGTGTGTTTGTCGGAAACAGTTCAAAGTTCAGAACATGCGATACTTGGTTGGAAGAAGGAGCCCAACCAGCAGAAGGTTTTTTTACCAAAAAAAATATTTGGCGTGGCAAGGAACCTTAACATTTTGCCTTCAATTCTCACCTCCCACTTAGCTACCGGTCGGGGCAGAATATAGGGTCCCTTTAAAAAGTTATCAAGAAAAGAGGGGCGTACAGTTGGCGTGATTTCATTTTCAAATTTTTGTTGATTTTTTAGCCTGATAGTGGACACGCTAGATGATTTAAAAAGCAGAAAGTTTCAAATAACTGTGATTTTATTTCTAGCAAACAATTCAAGTTGATTACTTGGTTACTTTTGAGTAAGGAAGAGTTTGCAGTGACAAGATTAGAAAAGAAGTCACCTTGGCAAAAAAAATAAAAGCTGCAAAGTCCCATTTTTGTTTGCAACATAACGTGCAAGAGGGGCGGACAAATGGTAACATTTTACATGAAAACGAAAACCCTCAAATGTAGACGGGGAAATCATTTTGTCATATAGTTTAATTACATCTGAAGAGAACTTTTTTAGCTTGTGTGAGTGAAGTTTTAAAAAGTCTTACCAGGTGTAACATTGTTAGCATTTTTCAGGATGGCCTCTGCGAGCTCTGCTGGTACGCCATAAAGTTTGAGGACTTCTTGCAATGCCTCGTGCATCGATTCAGAGGCTGCTGATCGATCACTTGACGACTGAGCTGCCACGAGGGCTGCTAAACCTTGCCTGACCATCATCGGCGGTACAGGAAAGTTTGGAAAGAGATCAGCTGCAGTGTATTTGTTTCCCAATTCTCCAAACAGAATTTCTGGACGGACGACTGAGAGATTTCCACCCCGAGTCTCAGACTCGACAAAGGCTGGATTCTGAACAGACAAGTCGATTGGTGACGAGGTCATGTCTAATCTACGGGGGAGAAGGGACTTCCTTCCAACCATGGAAACCTCTGAACCTGCAGATAGGTTAAGAGGAAGACAAGTTGAGCTATCCTCACTGTTGTCATCTTCTTCATCATTGATATTGTTGTTGACGTTGTTATTGTTATTGTTCATGCTAACCTCGCCGGCCTCGTTTTCTGCGTTGTAAACTATGTTTCTAGGTTTGAAATTCTTCCTCTTATTTCTTCCACCAGTTCTGGCAGAAGCTACTTCTTCAGAGTTGGCATTGGCCTCGTTCCTAGAGATGGCGTCCTCATCCTCGTCATCTTCTTCATCGTCCTCGTTACGGTAACCCCTTCTAAGACTTGGACTTCCTAATGTTCCTTCACCATCAGCTATATCTGCACAATTTAAAAATATAATAGCTTCAGTCAAAACAAGGTAAATATAGGCTATATGGTGGAAAAACTTACCAGATTGAACATTAGGAGAATCAGAGTCTTCCATAAAATTCTTTATCTGCCCTTCATCCTCGAACTCATCGTCGTCATCATCATCGTCTAGAGCTGGTGGAGGACCAATAAAGAGATCATCGTCTGAGTCTAAACGATGACAAGAAAATCATTACAAATTAACTTTCTTTATCAGCTCGCTAATTGCAACACTTTCTTTAAAGATTCCAATCATTGAAGGTCTACAATCATAATTTGATAAATCATTCAATCAATATCTTATCAAGTTTGAATATCGTATCCAAATTGAGACATAGTTTCCTTCTATTATCCAAAATTCAATTTTCATTCCATTTTCATAAACTTAACAAAAAGGTCAAATTTCACCACGATGGAGTTCAATCTACAACTGAAATTCGAAGTTTACAAGAAAAGGAAAAAAAGAAAATATTTATGTTTGATTGAAATTCCCACTGTTAATTTATAAAATTGAAAAAAAAACCGAAATGAAATTAATTACATTGATTAAATATTCATGGGTTAATTTTCTGTTTGAAAATTTTGCAAAAAATCAAATCCGAGTCCGAGGGCTTTCATCTAAAACAATTTTAAAGTTTGTATGTTTTTCAATAATAGTTATTGTAAAACTGTCATTTTGGACAGCTGTTTTGTAAACACACACTTTAAATCCTTTCTAAAATTTCAAAATCGATTTTTTTCCTAACTTTTTAAATTTGATGGAAATCTGATCATTTTGACGATTTTATTGACATGATAAATCTCAGAACGGACGATTAATTTTATCGTTCCATAATTGTTTTTTTCCACAACTAGTCAGTAATTTTTCCAAACATTCACAAAATTCTTGTTGAAAAAAAAGAGTTGGAAGCGTTATCAAAGGTTTTTTTTTGACTTACCATTTTCCATGTGAACATTATCATCCCCACTGTCAACATCTTCATCTTCAACCATGTGTTTTGACTGGTTGGGGTCAGATTGAGCGACCTTCGACCCCAACTCGGCGTTGGTTTCCAACGGGGTGGATCCTTTGGACCGAAAGGAGTTGTTGGAACTCAGCCGGTTGATACCGATCACTGATGACATTCTTTGTGGAAGATACTTTATTTAAGCTATCCTCATCATGTGCAGGGATTGATTGTTTGCTACGTAGGTACCTATTCAGCTAAAAAAAAAGAAGGGGAAATGTGCAAATGAAAACGACAAACTTGATTTGTTGCATTCAACTAAACTGGCGTGACAAGAAAAATCAGTTTTTCGACGTTAAAAATAATTTTCATTTTTCATCTGAAAAATGTACTGAGAGCATATTTAGATCAGGGTGGTTGTGGAACACCTGTCCCAATACTTTATTAAAGTATTGTATTACGTGTTTTTCACCTAAATGAAAGTGACAAAGTACCACCTTGTTCACTTTTTCGCCTACACGAATAACTAAATATCTTATCACAAATGCCTGAATTTGTGATTATAAATAGCAGCAAAAAAAGGTTGTTTTGTTACTTAATGTGAAATAATCCGTGGCAATTTGAATTTTTTAAAAAAAGGAAAATCTGTGATGCATTAATTTGTCTGGCCGAGCCGGTTTGTCAACTTTCACAGACAGCATCCATCCCCTGGCTCCCAACAACATCCAACATAAATCAGATCAATACCAAGTTATAAAATTGTCCATGAAACACAACACTGTTGAGCAAACAAAAGAATCTTTCAGTAGCCCCTAAAGCCGCTAACAAATTAGTTTTCAACTCATTTTGCTACGTGTAACTAATTTCTTGTCAATAATTATAGACTGGAGGATTTATGCACGATTTTTTTCCAAAAAAAAAATCGAAGGGGAGTCTAGAAGAGTAATGGGTCTAATTATAACTCTAACCCTTTTAAAAACATTTTTTTTCATGAAAATATGTGAATGATAGAAGGAGGTTGTTTAATTACTGCTAAAGCCATATCTTATTCGTGACATTTTATAAATTGATGAAAAACTTGGTGTCTTTTTTGATTCATTTTTTTTAAAAGAAAGCATAGACTAAAAAATACTGGAATAAATCATGAAAGGGTTGCTGATGTCAATGAAAAAAGATCCTTAGATTTTTTTATATTGTTTACACGGAGAGTTTCATGTTTTGAGCAACTTCAGCAGGATGTTTCAAGGTGTTAATGATAGCAGTTAAAATTTTTCAGCCTAATATTTTATGCATTGTGGATTTATGCAATTTCCCGGAAATGAGACTTTGACTAAATTGTTTTAATAAATTTCGTATTGTATTGAACTGAATTGTTGGCGTTGAAGGGGATGGGGATAGATGCAGAAAAGTCATTCCAGACTAATATGACAGCGACATGTATCGTCCCATTATTAGAAAATGAATCAAAGCCCTGTAAGAGACTTTAGTACAACGAAAATGGACGTTAAGAACTTCAACAAATCACTTATATTTGAAGTTTGAGCGTCGTCTAAGTGTCTTATTTCAAACAGTATAAAAAACTCTTGTCTTACCTGACAGAATAAGTCTTTTAGTGTGTCGAAGTTCTCAAATGAATCACAGAAATCACCACCATTCGACAGTGACTATATAGAACAACACTTTTATGTTCAAAGTTTTTTCATTTGACAATCAAAGGATTGTCTTCCTTCACAATTGGAGATCTGTTTGTATTTATTTTCACCACAATCTTGGCTCAACTTAAAATGGCTCGGTCTTGAAAAAAAAAGTTTGATAAAATCTCTATTTTTATGTGTAGAATATATAGTATCACTCTTCCTATATGTTCAACTACTTAAAATCTTTTCTCTAATTGTTGCGGTCTAGGAATTGCCTGTCTGTGTGGAGACCGGCCTTACACTGAGCCACGGAAGAAGGAGGAATTTTTGGAAAAAAAGGGGTGCTCAAAATTCCGCAAAAAAGCTTCGAAAAACCGCGCATGCGAAACATCACATCGTCAAATACAGTTTTGGGTCGATCCCCTCGCCTTCCTTCCAGGGCCAGCAAGGGCAAGTGTTCCCTTTTAGACCCCTCTCTCTCAGCGTAGTTGCCCCCCCAAACTTCGTTCGTTCACAACACAACGGAACCGATTTTCAATGTTTGAAACACCGTTTGGACAGAGACGTCTAGAAATAAAAGCAGAAAAGTGAAAAACCCCAGCAGCGTGGGTTTTCGAAAATTCTGTTTTGAAAAAAAAGTGGACCTTTACGAATAAATGTTCTGTTCATTCCCCATGCACTCTCGCCAAAGAAGCAGGAGCAGCAGCAGCGCCCAACACACATGGACCAAAGAACAAAAATGAAAATCTAAACACACAAACACATACACACACACGACAACCAAATTTAAAAGCTGAAATGGGAAAAAAATCAAATCTACTTTTAGCTCTTTCGCACGTTTTAGGTCTCTATAGTTCGATTGAGAGAGTGTTTTTTTTGTTTGTCAGCTTCAGCTAAGCGGCTCTGTGTTAGCCCCATGGCTGCATGTTTCAAACATTTTTCATATCTATAAGTAAAAAAAAACATATACTTTTGATAATTTCTAAATTGTGAGAGACCTTTTTAAAAGAAAGAAGCAATATTAACAAGTATCCCTGAAGTGCCGTGATTGCTTAACTTACAATATGCTGGGCACGTTTGATCTTGGGGAAAAAGGAGCCTCTATAATTCTGTGGGTCTGGGTAGTGAGAGGGCGATACAATCATTTAACCCTACGCAGACAATGTAGACTCCTGCTGTTGCTTCTGAACCTTTGTCTTCACATTTTCACACAATTTTTCTATCTATCTATTCGTCGTAAATGCTTAGATTGAAATTGCATGGAACCCGGAAAGAAATTTACAAAGAAAACCAATTTCCAACCACTTTTCCATTCACAGAGAAGCCAAAGACCTTCACTCTTTAAGTAAATTTCCTTCAAACTGGAAATTAATTTCAAGTTATTATTAAATCTGCACGATTTTTATATTTTTATGGATGATAAATGTTTGTGAAAATCAAAATTTATAAAAGAAAGAAAATCGGCCTTTTTAAAATCTTTGAAAGTATGCCTTGGGAATATATTTTTTATTTAAGGCACGTACACTGTGGCTGGGAATATTTTGTTAATGTTTTTTAGGCAACCTGGGGTGAAAGGTTGCCTGGAGGTGCCAGGATCGAGCCCCTGTTGCCAGGGATCAAATCCCCGACCCTCATATTCCCATCCTGATGCCGTAACCACTCGGCCACGGCGACCACTTGAAAGTTAAAATTGATATCAAGGTGGAAAAAATCGAAGCACTGAGAAATCGCTTACCTACAGATTTGCCTTTACCCCCTATCCCTTCCAAACTATTTAGCCTATCTAAACTTAAAAAGTACTTGTTCGCCTTTGTATAAAATACTGGGGCCTTGTAAAGCAAAGTTTTTCTCCAGTGATCTGTTTAGGTTTTGGAGCTTGGGGTATCCTGGGGTCAGGGGGTTGGGTTGGCAGGCTCATCCTTGTGTTAAGAACCTTCCCTGAGTTGGTGTGGAGGTCTGTACAAAATTTGGTGGAGATTGGTCCCGTGGTTCGTGCGTGATAGAGGATATGTACAAACAGTCTCTTTTATATATACAGACTAGCCAACCGGGACCCGGCGCTGCCTGGGAAAAATTTAATGCATTTTTTGTATTTCTAAGTTTTTGCTCCAGTGATTTGTTTGGGTTTTGGAGTTTGAGGTATCCCAGAGTCAGGGATTCGTGTTGAAGGGGTCAGACTTGTGTTGAGAACCTTCCCTGAGTTGGTGTGTAGGTCTGTTCAAAATTTGGGGGAGTTTGGTCCGGTGATTCGCAGGTGAAAGAGGGACAAAGGTGTTTGGCGGAGATAGAAGATAGATATATTGATTGGCAATACCACCACTCACTTGCCAACCTAGCCAAACCTAACCCTGCAGGGCTACCCATGCGGTCCTAGCTCTCACCGGTCGGTCCATAGGCCTCTCTTTTATTTATTCTAGAAGGTAAGCAAATTGGTGGGCAGGTCAAAAAGTCTGGTAGACCAACTATAATTTTGATTTAACATTAGGTGAATTAGTTTTTTTGTATATTTGTTTGATTGACTTACCTTTTATTAGAAACTATTTATCCAAATATTCTGAACAATATTGACTTTACAAAAGTTACAATTGATAGGCGAAAACAAACACTTATTTACTGGGGAGGTGAATTAGTGGTAAGCTATAATTGTTAAAGCACTGAAAAATCTATCACAAAACTGAAAAAGCAAAGAAAGTCTTTCCTGTACTTTCATGAATCTGGTCGAAAAAACCCAATTCCAATAAGGGCAAATCACAAAAAGTCCTTGCATGCGAGTCTTTTTTGTGCAAAAACCATTGGTTTAGGAATTGTGGGCGAAACATTTTCTGATTGGTTTCCCACTGTTTTCCTTTTTCCACATTTTTGTGAAAAAAAAGAAGTTTTGCGCAGAAGAATGACTATCTGTGCACGACGCATACGCAATCTTATAACCAACGAAACGGCAAATAGCGAAGAAACATCCCGTTTGCTTTCACCACAAAACGGTTTTTCGGGGAAAAATTTCTACGTGAGACGCTTCCACAAGCGCAGAATATCGTTTCCAAGTTTTCGTGAAAAAATTTTCACGATTTTCTCACACAAAATTATTTCTTTTTTGCAAAGCTCTCTCAGTCGCATAAATTGAGGTAGGCCGTTCGAGCGCTGTGAGAAAAAATATTTTAAAACAAGACAAGGATCTGAAAGTTAAAAAGAAGTATGAAAACTACTTTCATTAAACTAGCAAGAAAAAAGTTAGAAGGACAATAAAAAAGATGTAAACAAGTTAACTTTTTATAGGGTCAATTTTGGTGTGTCTCGTCACATTTCATCATCACTAAAAAAGTATATTTGACCTTAGGTCATAAAATGCAGATTTTCACGTCGTCTGGGCTGAATGATGGGAAAATCTTACAAAATCAGTTTTTGTGCTTATATCAATTGTTAAATGAAAAATGAACAGATCCATTTCCTTTATAATATGGATGAAATTTTCAATCATTACCATCTTAAGTAGTTTTAAACTAATTGAAATAAAGTTGAAAAATGGTTTGGGATTATTTTATACCTTGGTCGAGTGGTCAAAGTCACCTAGGATCTAAGGCTGTGGGTTACAAATCCCCAGAAATCCCAGCAATTTTTCAACCCAGGATTGTAAAAAATCAGCAAGGCATCCTCAGTCAGGAAAATAGTAATCTGCAGTGTCCATAGAGGCATGTCTATGGCAGGACTCTGATAAAGGGGTTAACCGCGCTTTAACATTGCCGGAGTCTATACTGCACAAGATTATCATTTTTACGATCAATACTGATTTCAATAAGACAAAAATTATGTGATGTAAGAATGATAAGTTTCAGATTAACACCTTAACCTTTAATCCTCTACCTTCTGGTGCCCAAAATAGGCCTATTTAGGTTGGCTTGACAAAGCAAATAGGTTCACAGGAAATTTTATCAGTTAGATAGGGTTGCCGCAGATTAACGGTACAGTATTTGGTTGGGAATTTGATTTAAGGATTAAACTGTCAATGGTTCAATCAATGTCACTGACCTTTGATCCCATGTTGGTAAAAACATCAGAAAAGCCCCAAATCCCAGCCAAAAAGGCCTGTATTGCACCGAATAAAAAAGTGTCCTGGCCTTCACTGATGCATTAAAAATGCAAGGCCAAAACAGTTAAAAATAGCAGTGAGGCTAAGGGTTATACCTAGAGAATTTGATCAGGGCTTTCGCTTCCCTAGAGATCAGTGTGTCTACCTTCAATATAAACATTCATCAATGATAGGACAAAACATTGCTGTGCTGATAAACTTTCAGGATTTATCTCAAACATAGTCTTTTGTTAGAGAGGTCATTTTCTCAATAATTTATAAATCCATTTTTAAAGCATTCAATAATTTGGAATCTTCGTGAGGTTTGACTCTGTCAAAATTCAAAACCTCAATCGTGACCAACACTTAAGGCTTGTTTGCTTGGTCCTCCAAATTTTTAGATTTCGTATTTCGTATATTTCTCAACTCCAGCGATTATACAAACATTTAAAGTTACAATCTTTGTAAGAGCTTGTGATACCAGTACAAAGTATTAGTTAATTGATACTGGTTAAAACATCAGAAACATGCAAAGTCAAATAAATTGTTATAAAAACAGGATGTTGATTAAAATCAGAATTAAAATAATTTCATGACACTTAAAATGGTCAAATAAAATATGTACTATCACAAAAATATCACAATAGGAAATTACACTAGGAAAGTCTTTTTCAAATTCACTCTTAAAGCGTTCTTTTTTATTCCTGATGTCCAATCAAAATTCAGGTCTCTAAGACAGTTTAATCTGCTGATTAGTGATTGTTTTCCAATCTTCAACTTAGGTTTGTCACCAATAGTTGCAATTCCGGGTCTTCTATTATTTGTATATGGGGCCTCACTGAGTTTTTGTGTAAGAGGTGGTCCATGTCCTAGGTTATACAGAGTGATTGCCATCTTGACATTTGAGTATTTCATCCATTGCAATGGAGCTGCTCTGTTGAATAGTTTATTAAGGTCGGCCTTCGGGATGAGGTATTGGTAGTCTTTTGCCTAGATGTAATACTTAACCGTGAAAAATCCTAAGTTAGGGGTAGAGATTAAATGTATTTCTCTTCATGAATGCATTTTTCTGCTTTGCTTTACTAAAGTGAAAACTTACATATAAAAAGTCGAATGTGCTGAAAATATTTGAATGAATACCTAGATCGCAAGACTATTCAAGGAACAAAATTTGTTTAGGATAATCTAATGTCAAAATTACTTTTCAAAAAAGTTATATCGTTTCCGGATTATGGCAAATCGACCCTTCTTTTCTCTGTCTACAGCTTGACATTTAGGCAAACGTTGCAACTTTTTTGATTGTAAAAGATAGCAAAACATTTTCTGAATTTGGTATTGCAAACATTAACTTTAGGTCATGAACTCGTAGAACTTTTTCACTTCGATGATTATCGTCAAGCTTTAACTTTTGTTGTAATTAGAATGTCCTAGTTCCATCAGACTAGATAAAAATTATGACCATTTTTTTTTATTTGGTGAATGAATCTTTGATTCAAAAGTACTGTAAACGGTATCTAATTTCTCCAGACATTTCAGAATGCCAAATTATCAACATAAGTTTTCTTTCACACTTTTAAGTGAAATTTAAGACAAGAAAAATCAGAAAATGTCTTAAACAATTTCTTTTTGTAAAAATTATTTTAGTGAAAAACTTTTTTTCAGCCGAAACAATTAGCATGTTAACTTAATCAAAAAGTTTAATTGCTCAAAATCTACTTTACTCTTTTTAGCATTTGAAAAAGTTTTTTTTTTTAAAGTATCAAAATTTCAGTACTTGCTATAGTTGAAAACTTAATTTTTTCACCGTGTCATGTGTCAAGATATCTTACAATAAGAAGTTATTATATTAAATTGCTCGACCTCCTGTG
>Ga0194133_10008555_pt1 | contig 11910 bp, 15 predicted proteins | sample TA2KigOf40mmetaG_FD_155448 | JGI IMG/M metagenome (GOLD analysis project Ga0194133, IMG submission 155448) | Freshwater microbial communities from Lake Tanganyika, Tanzania - TA2015055 Kigoma Offshore 40m | ecosystem: Environmental > Aquatic > Freshwater > Lake | place: Tanzania: Lake...
GTCACTGCAGATTACTATTACCCTGACTGAGGGTGCCTGGTTTATTTTTTTTTGCAATCCGGGGTTGAAAAATTGCTGGCATGGGCTGCTGGGGATTGAACCCACAACCCTTTATATCTTTGTTCTCAGTCAGGTGCCTTTGACCTCTCAGCCCCGGCGACCCCTTATGTTATGGATAGATGAACTGGTGGGTAGACAAACTAGGGGTAGGCATACTTTCACTGATTGATTGGATCTTAACTAATTATAAAAATCTCACCGAACTTTCGTCTCTTTCAACATATTCTTTGCTGTCAGGCGCCAACCTCTTCACACCAGAGGGTGCAAAGTACACATTTCTTTTAGAAAAAACATTGGTGGGCTTATTTTTGGCAGGATCCTTCTTGGGGTTACGAAAGACAAAACGATCGAGGAAACGCATCTACAACAAGAACTCAAAATATCAATCACTCAAAATCAAACATTAACAAAGAGAAAAATCTTACAAGCATAAAATCAGCTAATGGATCTCCAGAGTACTTAATTTCAGAACCTTCAAGAATATTTTGTGTAAACATTTGGGCTGATGGATGAATATGCTGGGCCAGGCTAAGAGAGAGAGAAAAAGTTTCACAATGGTGACAAATCACTTCAGATATATTTTCATTAATTACCTGGATAATTCCCACATGTTTGTTTTTTCAGCTCCAGAATACAATGGATTTCTATCAAGTGGATTATAAGAGGCTGATTTTGAACCAACAGGGCGAGTTTTTGACAGATTTCGGTGTAACCAGGATGAGCCCTGAGTCGAACTCTTACTTTCCTAGACAAAAGTATTTTTTGACACTTTTTTAGTACCAATAAGCAACTTTTTTTCTTACCTTTGTATCTTTACTGTCGTCATCCGACAGGGCCACATCTTTCCTAAAGATTTTTACCAATTTATCATAATCTAATGCTTTAAATTCAAATGATACTAGGAGAGTTAGCCTACCTACAAGCTCACTTACCCTCTGTTCACCTACCAGGTTGCCTACCCACTACATGAATTATAATAATCTGGTGCAGTAAAGACTCAGACGTGTTCATGCATGATCAACACGTTTATCAGAGTCACGCCATAGGCATGTCTATGAACACTGCAGGTTACTATGACCCTGACTGAGGGTGCCTTGCTGATTTTTTTTGCAATCCGGGGTTGAAAAATTCCTGGTATGGTCAGGGGTTTGAACCCAAGAACTTAGTTCTCAGTCTGGTGCCCATGACCTCTCAGCCATGGCGACCCCTGTTGATGGTAGGTAGGCAGACTGGTAATCTTATGTACCGGCTAGCGCGAACTGGGGGGTTTACGAACCGTCATGGACCCAACACTTCTTGAAATAGTGTCAACAGTTGACATCATTTTCAAAGGTTCAACCCCCTAACATGTCTCTTTAAATATAAAGATAGACATGGTGAAGTCATGAAACTGTTTGGATCAGATTATTTCCTGATGTTGAGGGTTACCATAATTAGCATCTAGAATAGAATAGGGGTCGCCGTGGCTGAGGGGTCATAAGCACCTGACTGAGAACAAAGATATAAAGAGTTGTGGGTTCAATCCCCAGCAGCCCATGTCAGCAGTTTTTCAATGCCGGATTGCAAAAAGAATCAACTAGGCACCCTCAGTCAGGGTAATAGAAATCTGCAGTGACCGTAGACTTTTTTGGCCGGACTCTTATAAAGGATTTGATCGCGCATCAACACCGGATGAGTCTATACTGCACAAGATTGTTATTATTACAATGATGTTTTCCTTGCCTGTAATCATCAGCTTCTCCTTCATCATCAAATCTTCCAAAATCGCTTTTACCTTAAAAGATAGAAAATGCAGTAAGGTTTCATCTACTTTGTAAAAACATGAGGAAAAATATACCTTCAGTTTCGAATATACTTTCATCAACTTTTTTGGACAAAATAATTTCAGGCCTGGCTTTAACAATCTCAGAAATGAGGTACATCAAACTGCAGGTGAGAGAGGATGGCCTAAAAAAAGCAGCATGATGTCCTCTTTAAATTTTTGATTAAATGATTGTAGTTTGTCTTAATATTACCAATAGAATGCTAGTTGTAACATACGTTTGATGAAGGCAATTGCTCGATTTGCTGAGGGATCATTCTTTATTACTTTAAATGTCAGATTTAAAAACAGAGCTGGAAAAAATGAGTGAATTAAATTTTTTTTCAGCTTAAAAAAAGGAAAGTAAACTTTCAATCCTAAAATCAATGATTATTTCTTTTTGAAGTTCCCTAGAGGCTGCCTTAATGTATTATTGCCACTTTGCCTGGGATTATTGAACCTACAATCCCAGACTAGTCTTCACTCAATAACCTTTTATATTCCATTGATGGACACCTTTTTCTAGTCCCCTTGGATACTAGCAAATATTCCTTTCCTTTCAAACAGTACATCTTGATTTTAAAACCTGATGGTTGTTTCAGATGACCCTGACTTCCGTACCTTTCACATGAATGGACCCACTTTATCAAGTTTATTGGTCCGTCATTAATGTATGTAAATCCACATCTACCTCAAATAAACAGTTAGTATCTCATTGGTCTCCAAATCTTCTCACCTTGATTTGCCATATTAATGAACCTTAGTTTTGGTATATAATCTAATTTTTTCTCTCAACTTTTGATTTCCCATGAAAAAAAGGTGAACTTTTCACTTACCGGGCTTTGAAGAGCTCGATAGATCTGGACTAAGCAACTTTTTGTAAAATGCATTGTAAAATCTATCTGTGACAGCTTCTCCAGACCCCATAACCTGGAAAGTGAGGGAATCTTATAGTGATAAAGATGTGTAAACTTAAAGCAGATTCTTACTTGGAAAAGTAACATGAATGCCTGGATGGCAATGTTGAAAGTTGACATGTGTGCCACTTTGTACATGGTTTCCAACTAAAAATGAAAGCTACACATTAGCAAGTTATTTTTTTAACTTAAGTTGGTGAAATAAAGTACCTGAGAATTCAGTATTTCAGAATCTAAAGATGCAAAAGGATAGGCACGATGAACGCCTGCCAACAATCCAGAAACCATTTTTGTATCAATTTCTCCCTTTTTGATGCTTTATATAAAAAAGAGTTTTTCATATTATTTATTGCAAAATATTTTTTGTAAATCAAATGAAAGTTTCATTTTTCCCATATTATTTTAGCAATCAATCAAATCTCTTTTGCTGTTCAACAATAATAATTCCCTCTATTATTCTTGAATAATGAATGAATGATTTATTGCTCATTCGAAATCAATTATACAATTATAATGATTATACATAATGATTGTAACATAATAAAATCAATAGTCAAAAATTAAAAGTCTTCGCTATTCGTCAATGTGTACATGAAAATATTATGTTAAAGAAAAGAATGGCAAAGGGGACTTCCTGTTTTTTCCAAAGGTGTCATTTTTCTCATTGATGGAAAAAGCCGGGGTTTTGCTTATTTACCCCTTACCCGGCATAAAAAAACCGACATTCCTTAGGTGCCATTTTTAAGTGCTTTTTCAAATTAATTCTAATAGCATTGTCATTGATATCAAAGTTCCAGTCAATGTCTGCATCATTCATGAGTTCACCAGCCCAATTCACAATGGCTTGCCTTCCATTGCGAAGATCTGCCTTGCCTTTAATTCCCTTCTGATACTGGCCACATTCCTTCCAATCTGAACTTCAAATATTAATCTCAAGCTTGACTGCTAAGTCTGACTGCAAGAACTTCCCAGCCACCAAAACTATGCATAATAATGATAATCTTGAGCAGTTTAGGCTCAGACGATGTTAATGTGCAATCAACATCTTTATCAGAATCCCTCCGTAGACATGTCTATAGACACTGCAGATTACTATTACCCTGACTGAGGGTGCCTTGTTGATTTTTTTTTTAAATCCGGGGTTGAAAAATTGCTGGCATGGATGGTGATTTGAAGCCACAACCTCAAATCTTAGTTCTTAGTCAGGTGCCTTTGACCACTTGGCCACGGAAACCCCTTAATATCCAAGATAAATGTGCAAATACCCTTCTCTTACCAAAATTAACAGTTAGTATCTCTTTTGTTTCATTTCATTTTGGTTTCGCCCTCATCCTTCAATAAATGTTTAATATACTTTACCTAGACTTGAAGAACGCAAAGTAAATCTTTATTAGCTTGTTGGCTATAATTTTGTCCTCGTCACTATCGTCAAGTAATAATTGAGTGAGACAGCAGATGCCATAGTACTGAAATTTTAGATGACTTTCTGATTCCAAGTCAATCTTAGGTTGAAATGAATACTGACCTGAGCTTTAGGAGATACATTTGTCCTATGAATTAGTCTTTCGATTTCTGACAAAACGACTCCTTTCATTGCTGGGTGTTTTTCAAGTAATAATCCTATTTGGTAAGTTGCTTTGGCAGCAACTTTTCTCACAGGATCACCAAGTTTGTTAATCTAAAAGTGTTAATAGAATTGTCAGATTGTTTTCACAAAATTCCCTTTGCTCTTACAATTCGTGAGAGAAGCTCCTGTTCTTGCTCTGGATTTGCCATGAGAAGTTCAAGGGTGACCTTTAGTACTTTTCCTCTGGACAAAAATTAAGTAAGATGAAGCTTTTTCTTCTTCTTTGAAATAAACCATCAATACTTACCTTGTATTTTCAATTGTATCTTTTCCTACTTCAGCAAGAGCCTCCAAGAACTTAGAGTACAAAGACTTGAGCTGATGCTCAAACCACCACATCATTAAGTACTGAAGTCAAATTACGATAACTTACAATCTCTGATTAAAAATTGAAAAGATGGCTTGCTACTTACTTTGTCACGCAAATCTTTATTACCACTTGTCAGCCTGTCAAGGTGCCTGACAGGACAATTGGAAAAAAATCTTAGTTTGCGATCAGGAACCTGAAAGAAGTTTTTAACAGTCGTTATACTATTTTATATTTTTCAAATCATCATTAAATAAATTACCAAAAGGAAGTTCACAAATAAACTTTGTAGAGCATCCATTGCTAAAATGCAAGGTCGTCTACTTTTCAAAGAGACCTGAAACAAAAGAGGTATTGATAAAAAGTCTAAGGGTTTTTTTTTACAAATAAGTATGTTTAAACCATTTCGATGAGACTTTGTAGAAGTGGAAGCTGATGAAAAGGTGACTCTTGGATCATCACTGCATTGGCTGAAATCTTGTCCCCTAAAGTTCCTGACTTCAGAACAGTTTCCATGAAGCGCTTTTCAGACGATTTTTTAGTCTCTTTTTGTGCCTGAAAATGCATTTCCCAAACAAATAATTAAGACAAATTGGTAAAATGTTGGCGTTTTGACACCTGTTTCTTAAAATTTTCAACTTCTTCATCATAGATTTTTTTCGTAAACTTTTCAATTTTGGACAACCAATATTCCGAATCCTCTTGTCCTTTCTCCAAGTTTTCAATTTCAGGCTTCGATTCGATCAAAGTAAACCTTTCATTTAAAGTGTCATTATAGACTGACATGTTTTATTTATCTCTCTTCTTTACCATGATCCACCATCTTTTGTCTTCATTATACATTGAGATCTTTCATTGCGCGAATCTTTAACGAAAATGTAGTCAGCCCGTCCTTCACCCTTCTCAGACTTTTTTTTCGCTTTCTTGCTGACTTGGTTAACCTGATTCGAAATATAAGTGTTGTTATTTAAAAAAAAAATTTGTGGCATTTTAAAACTAAATTTTTATGCTCAAGACGAAAGTTCTAATTCAACTTTAACCCATTAAAAATTACCTCTTTTTTTTGGTCTGTTTCAGCAATAATTTGTTTGGGTTCCATAACATCATCAAAGTCGTCCTCAACTGAAATCTCTTCAATTTCATCGTCAAATTCCTCTTCACCATTTTCAACAGCATTATCCTCAATTATAAAATGTTTTTGTAAATCTCCACTTTTGTTGAGATTTTTTATCATGACCTCCTGGAAAAATTAGAATATTCTACTTTAATTTTACTTTCTTTTTGGGTTTTAATATCTTGACCCACCAGTTCCTGACGAAGTGAATCGGACACTTCTTTGCCATCTGAGTTGTCATCATTTGCTTTCAAAGATTTTTTCAACTTTTTAGAACTAGAAGAATGAGCTTTTTGGTCAGGTTTCTTCGTCTTTTTTAAGGTTTGCTTTTCTGAAGAGACAGACTTTTTCTTCAATCCTTTCGATTGTTTTATAATATTTTGGTCTTTCTTTTGACTCAGCTTTCCCATATTGCTTCTGTGTAAAATCCTTTAAGAAAGGTCTGAATGATAATCATGAGATAAAGTTTTGTATTTATTATGAATTGAATTTGCCTGCCCAAAACACGTGCGGAGAATAATAATTATTTGGCTTCTATGGATTTATTTACGAAAATAAAAACGTAGAAATCGGTGATTCACACATTGTTGCCAAATTGTGTGCTTGGGGTTTTAAAAAGACAGGAAAATTGGAAGTGACAATAAAAAGAGGACGCAAAGGTGGTGTGTTTCCGTTGGTGACAAAGTATAAAGGTAGTTGGGCATGCCATCCAGATTATTTCGGGGGTGAGAGGGCTACTCGAGAGCTAGTGGGAAATGAGGCATAATTATAGACCTCCAAAAAGTATCTTAGAGCCTTTTTTAAAAATGTAGACCAATGAGTCTCTGGGGTGGAACATTAATCAGTAGAACTTTATATTTTTATTTTTACAATGCGTCCATGTGAACATTGTGTCATATTTACAATAAATCAAATTCACTTTGACATACTTATAGCTTGGAAGCGAAATTTTTACGAGATACTTAAAAGTTTGATGTACAATAATGTACTCTAAAATGTATACGTAAGAACCTTCTACTTAGATCCTCTAAGCTTAGAAAGGTTGAATATTTGTTCATGAATGCGCCGAAGTTCGGCCAACTCGTCCTGGTTGTCTAGAAGCTGTTTGTCTTTCTTCGATAGTGCTTGTTCTTGACCTTTGGTAAGGTTTTGTAATGAAGTCACTTCTCTAGCAAGTCTTTCCACTTCCTTCTCAAGTTTTTCACGTTCTATTAATTCATCTTCAATTTGACGTTCCTTCTTACGCAGCTTTTCTTCTCTTTTAGTCAAAGTTATTGTCAAATCTAATTTAATCAAAAGTCTTAATTAGGCAAATAATATATACAAAAAAAGTGGTGTGAAAACCTTGATTCAGCTTGGCCTCAAACTTTAGCTTGTCTTCTAACTCAGTTCTAATTTTCTGATGCTCTTTAATAGTTTCTTGCAAAGCATGATTTTGCTCCTTGTAATGAGTAATTTTGATCCTCGACTGCTCGAAAGATTCAGTGAGCTTGTCTAACTCAGTTTTTTTGGCCTCTAGATCTTCCCTCGACTTTTGTTGAAAAACTGAAGTTTCTTCCTAAAATAAAGGCAAAGAATATACACGAGAAGAAATAGGCAATAAGCAATTAAATTGACCTAAGGATCTCTTTGACAACCTCACCTGCATAATAGTGTATTGATTCTTTATGTCTGAAATTTCTTTTCGTTGGGCACTGACGCTCCGCCAAAGGCCTTTTGTCAATTGATCACTACGAGACACCTCATTTTCCAGCTGCAAATTTCTAGCATTCAGGCAGGAAATCTAATAGAAGAATACATTTTTACAAATTTTCCTCGAAGAAGTTTGAATTTTAAAGACTGAATTTACCTGGTCCTCAGCAGCTTTTAGAGAATTCTTTAAAGCCTCTAGGTGTCTCACTTGTGAAGTAGTTTTTAATTCCAACAATTCCACAGTTTGGCAGACTATTTCTTCTGTAGGAGCATTTTTCTTTAGTAACCGAAAACTTTCATCCAAAACATCTGCAAGACGTGTCATTTCAAAGGCGTTCAAATCTGACGTAGCCTGATCCTAAAAAATAAATATCATAATAAAATTTTTGCAGGCCTCCCTAAATCTTACCAACCTTGAACTGTGGATGTAAAAGCAACTTAGGGTGCGTCAGTGTTTCGTCACAGAGTTTTGTGCTTCTAGAGAGGGCCAGAATAATGTCAGAAAGATATTCAGTATGGCAACCTTTCTGCAAGCAGCTAAAAACAGTGAGATAAAATTAAATAAAAAGACGTAACATAGTAATCAATTTTTTAATTTCGAAAAACTTTGATTTTCTCACTTTGTAAGATGCTTGATTACGCATTTGTCTGATACTAAATCTACTGTTGCAGACTGCCACAGAGAACTAAAATAGGAAAAAATATCAGCATTAAAACCTTAAGAATGCTCAAACGTGGATTTAAGCCTATGCTTACGAGGTTGACGCTATGAGGTCTCCAAGTTTGAAAAGTTTCGAGAATATTGGTGCCGTACAGATGCTTGAATTTAAACCAGCAAATCTGTTAAGGTTGGCTATTATAATGTAGGGCTTTGGCAGATGTGTTGAAACAAGATCTGCCCTGAAAAAGTTTTTAGAAAAAATAAAAATAAAAATGGTGTGAAACTTTAGCATAGTCATTACCAAATCTCGGTTGAAGCAACTGATGAAAGAGCATCAAAAACAGCAACCACACCATTGCAAGTTTCATCGTTTATTGTTTGAACTCCGTCCATGGAAATTACATTGCAAAGGAAAGGAATGACGGAGTCTAACCAGAGTCGTATATTCTGGAAAGTAAATCAAAGGGACTCTCAAAAAAGAAAATTGATGATTAAAATATTTTTTTTTCAAAAAAACCCCGCTACCTGCTTATCGGACGAGCTCATGTCACTTGTTTCTGAAACAAGTCCTTTCATTAAATCCGTCAAGAGCATTACTGCATTAACCATTTTAAGAATATTGTTATTTCTTGACTCAAGTTGTAATGCAACCGTTTTCGTAACAATTTCTGTTAACGAATTGAAACTTATCGCCAACTGTATCAAAGAACGCAAAAACAGAAACAGGAGGTCATTTGATTGGATTTTGGAACCTAAAAATCAATGATCAAAGCAATTAAATATGAACGAAAAGTCATTCAGCTTCAGATCAGTAAGCTTTACCCTCAGAGAAGTCTGCAACAACGCAAACCTGATGAATCATCTGTACAATATACTCGTACTTTGAATCAGGGCTACTTTGCCTGAGATCGTTGAGAAAGTCAGTTACTATCATCATGGTTGCACAATCGTCTTCGCTATAACCTAACAGCAAAATTTTTTTTTAGATATATTATTGGACTTCTTTAGGCATAAAATTTTTAACTGCCAGTCTTGTCTTGCAAACAAGTCAGTGAATCAAATTAAATTAAAAATTATAAAAATCAAATTTTAGTGTTGAAAGTATACTAACTTGAACAAAACAGGGCAACTAATTTTGGAAGGCGAACCTCAATTTTTGAGGTGGTTATAACCACACCAAATGACAAATTATTGCTGCTCAAATTATAATCCAGAAAGTCACTCAAGACCTTAGAAATACAAAATTTCTACATTAATGGCTAAGGAATGACATAGTATTGTAGTCTCTCACCTGATGCTTGGGATCCTGATTTGAAATGGTAAAAATTGTCTTTCTTACGTCTTCATTCAACTGAGAGAGGACATACTTTTTGGCAATGTAATTTTGATGGCAAAGGCAAGCAAGAATAGACAAACTAAGCGATAAATGGTTGTGGTCTTTCCCGTTGCAAATTAACCTAGTAAACAGTAAAAATTGATACGCTAACCCTATAAAGGTTATTGAAAATATAATAATTATGAGAGAAAACTCACCCTAAAAGTTTGGGTACGAGATCTTGAAGGTATCCTTCAAGTCTATCAATTCGAATTCCATGAGCAACATGGCGCAACAGCTCCAGTAATTTTGTAACTTTAGAGTTACTGGTCTCCGAGGTGTTTAATAATATTTGAGTGGTTATGGAAACTAGATTTAGCCTGTCTCTTAAAATAGGCCTTATTCGAGGAACGCAAATCACAAGTTTGAGGAAGAGATTGATTGCAGATTGCACAGGTGAGCTCAAAGACAAAAGCCACTGAAAAGTTTACATAAACGTATTACCATTGAATGATAACTTTTAATAGTTATTATTAGTTTTAACCTTGAGGTCAATGAGTGCCTGGCCATCATCTGCAAGAGGTTCCAAGTCCGATGTCTTGAGAAAAATCTATTTTCCAAAGAAATACTTTATTTTTAACTTATCTTGATTTGAAAACAAATCAACCAAGCTTCATTAAGTCCAAGCACTAGAATTCCTACGACAATTACCTGCACAATCTTATCAATATTTGTCAGGTTTTTCTCACATTTGTCATCTTTGTAATGTAAAATTGCCACTTGAAATGACTTGACCAGTTCTGTGGCTGTTCTTCCAGATGACATTTTTGCAGATTTTCCAGAATCATGTGAGGACTTGCTTGCACCGTCTAAAATTGGCATTTTCTAAAAGCATAGAATAATTTTTATGGCTCTAAGAAAATACTTCAACATTTTTTAAATTTGTAAAATGTTTGAGAATACTGAATAATCCTACCTTGAAGTTTTCTATCTTTCTTTTTATCTTTGGAAACTGTTTTCTCTCAGTAAAGATTATTTTTTCATCTCAATTCCAATTTAAAATCAAACTTTTACAAAATCAACAGAAGTTTCGAACCAACAACCATTTTCATAATATTCCCGCTATTCAATAGTTTTAAATTTTTTGGCAGAAAAGGCAGCCGAGGCTGGCCAAATGTAAGCGAGCATTATTTGTTTGATTTCGACGCCGTTTCTTTGTGTGTAATAATATGTAGTTATCATTAATTGGTTTTTGCCAAATGCAAAATGAGTTCTTCATTCAATATATAGTGAAGTGGTGAAAACAAATGGATACTGGTGATGAACAGATACGCATTTGTCGGCATTGGAATAAATTTAGAGATGGTCAGTGACCTGACCCAAGCATACTTCTGACCAGCAATAAATAATGGGCCGACTAAGAGTATTCGACAAGATAAAATTGAAACTGAGCAACCAAAAAAGTACCTCTATCCAACCCATGTCGACAAATTTTTGGCCTGAACCCATCTTTAAGGCTGGGGGTTGCGTGGTAGAGTGGTCATGGCATCAGGCTGGGAATCTTAGGGTCCGGGGTTCAAACCCGGGCAACTCAACCTTATACCCTGGGTTGCCGAAAGAAAAATCCAACAAAAAAATATTCCCAGCCTTATAGTGTGCCTTTAATAATTGGTTTTGCAAGGTGCACTTTGAAAGATTTAAAAAAAAGGCTGAGTTAAATGACCATTTTTAGGCCATGTTTTGAGTCATTTCTGAGCCACTTTTGTGACCACCACTAAAATGGCCTAAATATGGTAACTCAGCCTTTAGGCAAGATTATTTTACATTTTTCAGTGGTATAGCCCTTTAGAAAACAAAAGTAAGGCAGCTTAATTCTTAGCTTGGGTTGGGAAAGATTAGTCAATTGTCCATCAATGATTTATTTTTATCTAGCCAACTGGGGCCCGCCGCTGCCCGGGACAAAAAATCTTTGAAGGTACCCATCGGAACATTTTACATTGCACAAAGTGTTTTCTCCTGTGATCTGCTAAGGTTTAAGAGATTGGGTCCAGGGGTCGAGTTGGCGGGTCATAGTTGTGTTAAAAACCTTCCCTGTGTTGGCATGGAGGCCTGTAAAAAATTTGGTGGAGATCGATCCGGCGGTTTGCTTGTGAAAGTGGGACATAGGTACAAACAGTCTTTTTTATATATACTAGCCAACTGTGGCCCAGCACTGTCCGGAAAATTTTTTATGAGATTTTTGTAAAGCAAACTTTTTTCTCCAGCGATCTGTTTAGGTTTTGGAGTTTGGGGGTTCCCCGGGGTTTGGGGGTCTGATTGATGGAGACATTTTTCTGTTAAAAACCTTCCCTGAGTCCCTGAGTTGGTGTGGAGGTCTGTGCAAAATCTGGTGGAGATTGGTCCAGAGGTGGAAAAA
>Ga0194133_10008556_pt1 | contig 11910 bp, 7 predicted proteins | sample TA2KigOf40mmetaG_FD_155448 | JGI IMG/M metagenome (GOLD analysis project Ga0194133, IMG submission 155448) | Freshwater microbial communities from Lake Tanganyika, Tanzania - TA2015055 Kigoma Offshore 40m | ecosystem: Environmental > Aquatic > Freshwater > Lake | place: Tanzania: Lake Tanganyika...
CCACTGCAGATTACTATTACCCTGACTGAGAGTGCCTTGTTGAATTTTTTGCAATCCGGGGTTGAAAAATTGCTGGCATGGGTGGCCGGGGATTGAACCCACCACCACAACCTTAGATCTTAGTTCTCAGTCAGGTGCCTATGACCTCTCAGCCATGGCGACCAATATCTAAGCGGCTTCCTAGAGTGGGCAATTTCTTTCTGCTTCAGCAAACTCTTTGTTGCCTTTCGTGTCTTTGAATATAATGTGACGCTTTAAGAAATTACTACTGCGTGTAAAGGCACTTAAGAATATAAAATTATTCTTTATGGAGAAAAAAGATCAAAAATTGACAGTAAAGGGGTCGCTGTGGCACATTGTCATGGCATCAGGCAGGGAATCTGTGGGTCCGGGATTCGAACCCTGGCCCGGTAAACTTTGACCCCTGGTTGCCAAAACAACTAAATAATTTCCAGCCAAAAGAAGTGTGCCTTACGGCATATAATTACTAACGTCTACCCCTTAAACGATGCAGCTTGACTAATTTTGGCACCACTGTAAAAAGATGCAAGAGTATTAATGCCTGGAACTGTAAATGAAAATTCTCTCAGACTTGTTAAAAGAACCTAAAAATACTGCAGACCATGCGTCGTCAAAATTTTATGCAATTTTTAGGATTACTAAGCAATGTTTAGTACAAATGTTACAGATTTTGGTGTGGCCTAATGGTCATGGCATCTGGCTGGAGATCTGAGGGTTGGGGGTTCAAATCCTGGTGGGGGTTGAACCCTGACACCTCTGGCAACCTTTGACTCCAGGTTGCCACAAAATGCACAAAATAAATAAATAAAATGATTTCTAGCCAGGACTTAAAAGTGTCTGTCATGAATAACTTTGCTAGACACTCAAGAAAAAAAATCAAATTTTGGGTATACAAGTATAAGAGGTGCTTTAGACTTTCTCAACTAAGGATTTGTAACAGTCCAATCTTTTCATAGATACTATTTTGACACTTGATCAATCAAAGTCCAATCATAAATCAAAACATGATTTCTAAGCAACTTACAGAAAGTTTTGGCATAAATTATTCATTTATAAACAATGATCATATTCAACAATATTTTTTGTGATGCCTTGAATATGTGGAGAAAGGTCATTTGAATAATCAAAATAAGAATTTTTTTTTCAATAAAACTAGGCTGGATTCCGTTGGTCCCACCTTTCAAATCGTCAAGTTATCCTTGAGCCGACAAATTTACTACTTTTGCATGAATTTGAACGAGTAGCCATTCAGAAATTGGCCTGTCAGAAACTCAACAATTCTGAACTGGGGGTCAACGTTAGAATTCCTAAAGGTAATTTTTCTTTTGGCCATCTCATCTTATTTTATTTTTAGCCCAAAAATGAAGCTAGTGCATTGTTGAAAAGTACTTTAAAACACGAACAAAGTCAAAGTAAATATTGAAAAAATCTGCTCAATTTGTAGAAGGAGAAACAAAACAGAAACGTCGAACATACTTACTGAAAAAGAAAGTTTTGAACAAATTGGACAGCAAAGGTATATTGCATTTAATCTTTATATGATTGCATATGGTAAACATTATATTTAGATAAAGGTAAGGAAACTTGCACTGGTGCAGTTTTTGGGGTACCTTTGAGTTGTTGTGTGGAAACCACATCCAGAAAACGTTCTATTCAACTAGATGGGATAAATGATGACCATGGGACAAATACTTCTAAGGTAATCCTATAACTAATTGTCTTTTCCTGAATCTTTTTTTGTTATCAAAATTGAATTTCAGTCATATGGATCATTGGACAGCATAAGTTTGTCAGATGTTCGAAGACAAAGTATTGGAATTTCATCAACAAGTAGGCCAAGTTTTATTGATTCAAAGTTACAAAATGTACAAATAATTTATTACAAGGTCATGAGACTGAAGAGACAGAGGGTGTTGGTATCACCTCACCATCAAGGTAAAACTTTTATGCAATTCATATACATATTTTGACTAAAATTTTACATCGACTATATTAAGAAACAAAAGGTTTGTTTCAATTCAATTAAAATTTAGCATAAAAATTTAGCTTTTGTAAATACAACCCCGGCCAGAATTTGACAGTATTTCTTGACATTTTTATACTAAATAAGGACATTTCACAATTGTGAAATGAATTGGGACATTTACACAAAAGTACGATTTTATGAAGTAAATACATTTTTCATGTCACAATTGCACAATTGTGTCTCAAAATATTTATTAATTGTTCAATTTTTTATGCATGTCCAAAAATATTTAACAATTGCTCAATTTTTGCCAAATTTGTTTCTCACTTTTCCAGCCAGGTCAACAACAAATATTTAACAACTTCAGTCAATACTTTTCCAAGTGTGTTAATATCACAATAAAACCATGGCAATTTTGGTCATCTAGGCTCAAGAGATGGCATAAAGAGAGAAAGTAAATGTAGATTGGAACTTCTAAAACTGAAAAGAAACCAAAACTTTCCTATTTGAGCAGATGCTTCTGTTACCTCACAGTAAATATTAAAACTGACAAATCAATCCTATTCTTCATTACCAATGTGTCCATGACCTCCTGAAATGGAAAGTTTGGCAGCCACTGTTGATAAGTTACTTACCATCTGCTTTGAGATTGGGTAATTGGGATCCAAATCTGGCTAACAGCCTTCCCTGGTTGTATTTGGAGTCTGGAGCAAAATAATTGTGTCATAGGTCTCCTTATTTGAAAGGAAATGGAACATACTGAGCCATAGATCTAAAATTCTATATCACATTTGAAAACCATTAGACCCAGGTTAAGGTAATATCTCTACCAGTTTAAACTCAATCGATGAATTGCATATTTTTTTCTAATTTTCATAGTGTGCCTTGCAGTAATAAAGAGATCATTTTTAAGCCACACAAGGTGGTTCATTATTTTTTTGGGTAGGTTAGCCCAGGCAGGAGTCAAACATGGGCTGCCGGGACGGAAATCCAGAGCATAACCTACTTGACAACCCTGAGATATGGCTACAGTATATAACTGAGACATTGCTGGACACTAAAGATGGGCCCACACCTGACTGACCCAATGATACTTTTGACCCACAGTAAATAAGAGGCCACCCTTCTTTGACCCGGGTATTTTTTTGAACCCTAAGGAAAAAAATTGAAAAACTTGGGATTTTTAGGGTAAATTTTCCAAACCCAGACTCAAACCAAATATGGCTGAGCCAACCCGACCGGACCTGAGCAACGAAAAAAATTGACCCGACCTTACCCGGGTCAAAAATTTTTGACCCGGACCCATCACTACTGGACACTGTCCAATGTGAGTATGCCTTGCTGATTTTTTTGAAGTAAGGAGTTAAACACTGTTGGTAAAGTTGGAGGATTGAAACCATATATCTGAATTTACATAGCATATGTTACCTTGATTCAATTTTTTTTCATTTTTATTACTTCAGTGAAGGCCAGCTAACCTTTTTAAGTACATTAAAGGCCAATCCTTTCTTTCTGACTGGGCTTTTTCTGATGTCTTTTTTCACCAACCTATGGTCAAAGGTTGGTGCCCAGGATTGAACCACTCACAGTTCAATCCCTTAGATCAAATTCCCACCCGAGTCCCATACCTTCAGGCTACGGCAACAAACTAATATTTTGTACATATAAATATATCTTTTTTCCCTAAAATTTTCAGCTCCTTTGGAAGCCTTTGTGTTCCAACTGTTGTGATGATGTGCATAAGACATTTAGAACAGTTTGGTTTACATACTGTTGGAGTATTTAGAGTATCATCATCCAAAAAGAGAGTCCGGCAGGTGAGTTTAATATATAAAAGCATAATTAAGAATCTGGTTTAAGTTTTGCTTTTCACTCATTTTTAAGCTTAAAGATGATTTTGATCGTGGTGGACAAATCACTCTTACAATGGAGACAGGAGTGCACGACGTAGCAACTTTGCTCAAAGAATTTTTTAGGGACCTTCCTGAGCCAATCATACCAAAAGATACTCACCAGGCTCTGTTGGCTATTCAGAGTGAGAAGAGATTTTATTTTTTGAAAACTGTTTGGTCTAACAAACTACTAACACTTTCGACATATTCGGTAAGCATCATTCTCTTTATTTTTAGAACAAATAAGAATATTTTAATTTATTAAAGTTTCATTTGGCATTGAAACACTCTGAAAGCTTAAAATAGGAACTCCTACTTTGTAGTTTTGGCAAATTGTTTGTCTTATAGATTCTGTGCTATGAAGATTGACTGAATCACGTTGCATCAAATTAACCTGTGACCAAAAATATGATTTGTCCAATTAACAATTTACCAAAAAATTTATTTACCATGAATCTACTAATTGTTGAATAATTTTCATACCAAAATCATAATTCAAAAAATAAATACTATTGTTTAATTTTACTATTCTAACATAACATAACTTAGCTATATAACATAACCCTCTGGGTCTATATTTTATTGCTAACCTAACCTTCTGGCCTTAACCCTGAAGGGCTTCTTTTATTGTTAACCTAACAATCCATGCGGTTCTTATAATTTGGGCCTGATTATTATTTAGTAATTTGACTAATCGAGAATTCAGTAAAAAATGACAATCATGTTGGACTACAGATTTTGAAAAACACCAACTAAGCAAATCTATCAGCATTGTATATGTATACACTTATATTTGTGTTGATTGTGAACTAGGAACAGAAGAACAGAAGACTTTAAACTGTACTAAATATGTTATATTTACTAACTATATAAATTTTATTTTCATATTTTCCAGAGCAATCAGCATCTCATGACCAGATGTTGGGATTCCAAAGAATGATGCAATTACTGCCTGTCATAAACAGAGATACACTGTTTGTTCTGCTCCAGTTCCTGGGCCTGGTGGCAGACAATGCTGAGGATAAAAAAGGAGATGATGGTGAGAATCTGTTTTTCTGTCACCCACTAGATGATGTTGTAGTATCCCAATGGCAATATCAACTTGCTAAGTCACATAAAAATGCATGCCATGATGATTGTGATTCAAAATCATTGACTATTGTGATTGTCTTTGGTTGTGGGTTAGCAATTTTGAGTTTTGAAGGTCTTGCCATAGAGGGTTGATTTAAATACAGTAAAAGTGATTTTTATAGCCAGGCAGACAAATTTCAAAGTTTTCATCCCAGTATTGATTAAGCTGATGTGAGTATTTCCTTAAAGTTAAATATTTATTTTCATTCCATTACCAAACATGTCTTTTATAAAATAACTAGCACATTCAGGAGCAAACCAGAGGGTGCAACTTCTTGCTTAGTAGTCAGGAAGAGAAAGTGATCCGATATAAAAGTAGATATAGACTAACTAGCAATCGGGGGATTGTTGTTTCGTCCATTACCAAAGTGTATTAAAATGATCATTATCAGGGATCCATGCCATGGACAAGTGGTCATGGCATCAGGCAGGGAATCTGAGGGTCCAGGGTTCAAACCACGGCAGCTCCAGGCAACCTTTGGCCCAGGTTGCCAAAAAAATCCAACAAAAATATTCCCTGCCTTATACTGTCCCTTTAATAATTGATTTCGCAAGGAGCACTTTAAAAGATTTTTAAAAAATTAAGAAATTTAAAAGGAATAAAATCTAGAGAAGTAAAAAATGAAATTTATATACTTTAGTTTTTTGTCTCTCTGGGTTTTACCCTTGGGTAAGATTCTCAAACTTTTGATTGAATGTCATGTCATAATAATCAATTGTTAAAATTATTTGTGCAATATTTTCATTGAGATTTGTACAATTTTAGGTACCTTATTAACTGGCAACAAAATGGATGCCAGCAATCTTGCTACATTGTTTGCTCCCAATTTACTGCACAACTTTACAGATGAGTTAGCTTCAGTTTCATCTGGAATCTCTTTCACTTCATGCAAGTATGAATCTTTAAGTTGATGTCCTATCCTTAAATATTTCTTAATGATTTGACTTAATTTGTTAGCAATGAGAAACTAGAATATGTGTCGATCATGAAGACTCTTATAGAAAAACGTGATTCAATATTTGAAGTGCCAACCTCAGAACTTCATGATTTGTACATATATCTTGCTGATCACTTTCCTGATGTGTTGGATGCATTGCTTTGTAGAAGACTGGCATTGGCAGGAGTTGAGTAAGAAACATTTTAGTCATTTGCTATAATTAATGCTCTGGTTATGATGGAGTTTGCAGGGCCATCTGTCTGGAAATTTAGAGATCTAGTGCTTCATTCTTATCCCATGCCAATAATATAAGTTTTAACAAAGGTTGCTTTAAAATTACAGAGTATAACACTGGCAAAACAAATCATAAGCAACAGTCCTTGTGCTGTCAAAAAATTAACTGTTGAAAACAGGGTGTCTCAAAAATCAAAATATTGTTGATCAATTATTTTCATACCCAAAAACCTAATTTTAAGGTAAAGTTTAAAAAGCAAGATTTGTATAGCTATGCATTGACTACACCTTGTGGAAAATTTTGGCTCTCTTTCATGATCCCATGGCGAGGAGAATCATTTTGACAGCAGTAAAATGTTGATTCATCTAATGACATCTTGACCAATGTCATTTTGCCTACAATGGTTCTCCTAAAGTTGGCTTGCCTACCTAGGTTAGGTCAGGCAAAACAACATTGGGCGAACCATCGTAGGCGAAACGTCCTTTATACAAAAGATCATTAGACGAATTGACATGGTATCTTCGCCAGCAGCACATTTGCAATCCAAGAGCTCTTTTATAATCCTCAAAGCTCTATTTAATCAAATTTGGCTTGCCACACTCACAGCTTTGATTTTACAGCTTAGTTGTAAAACAGGAACAGTAGCTATATGCCTTGACAACACTTGTACAAAATTTCAGTTCTCTATCATGATACCATGGAGAGAAAAATCACTTCTGCAGCACCACATTTGCATGCCAAGAGCCCTTTATTTATAATCCTCAAAGCACGAGTTTCTCCTATTTGACTGGTCACACTATGGGTTTTGAATTAAAAACTTAGGTGTGAAAACATGATCTGTAGATTTATGCCTTAACCGGACCTGTTCAAAATTTCAGCTCTCTATCATGATCCTAGGGAGAGGAAAAGCATTTCAACAGCATCATATCTTTTATTTTTGAGACACCCTGTTTTTCTAAAGCTTGAGGACAAATTGTCTGTTGCCCAAATCTTACTTTGTCAATACTGGATTCATCTACTTAAAAATATCTTTCAATTAGTATTCCAGAAGATGTTGAAGAATATGACGAGGAAGATGAGGAAGGCCATCCTGTTGAAAAGTATGATCATTTCTAAAACTTTTGTTATCAAGCATGATGATTATATAGATTTGGTTTTAATAGAGCTGATTCTCGTCGACGGGGACGTTTCCGTAAAGAATCTGATGGCTCAGAAGGATCATCTCGCTGGGGATTCCGGCGGAGAGAACCGACAAATAAAGATGAACTTGGGAGAGCTACTTCCACAGAATCCTCTCATGTGGAAGGGGTCACCCGTGGCAGTTTTAAGTTTCCTGGGACCAAGAGTCGTAAATCCTCAACAGACGGTGCAGCCCTGAGTGACATTTTCCGGCGTAAAGCATCCACCAGATCTGCCAGTGATCAATTTCACAGTCCCAGTTCGGGTACACCATCCAGTGAAGTGTTTTTCGGAGGGTCAGGAAACACAACACCAAGTGTGACCTCACCACCTCCTCATGGCGGAGGTCACTTTTCAGGATTCAGGTAGAAACAATAACTACAATAACTTTAATTTCAATTATGGGGAATTACTTTAAGTTCAATCATCTAAGGCACCTGATTGGGAACTAAGACCTAAGGATGTGGGCTCTATCCACTGCCATGCCAATAATTTTCAACCCTGGATTGCAAAAAAAATCAATAATTCAGCCAAGGTGATAGTAATCTGTAGCAACCATAGACCTCTATGGCAGGACTCTTATAAAGGTGTTGATCGGGCATTAAGATCAGATGAGTCTATTCTGCACAAGGTTATTTTTATCAAAAATATTTCCATTGAGTTGAAACAGGATTACATTACTTTTTAAACGGAACCTATGTATTTCTCATATACCCCTAAGCAACATTGATCACCAAGCTACTTCCTTGATTTCCTAATAATTTGGCCTAGAATCCATATTGGAAGAGTTTTATTTCAAACCTGATTTCAGACCCAAGTTTAGAAAAGTATTGGTACCCTTTACTTTTATTTTGAGGCTCTAACACATAAAATAAGACAAAGGAGAGATAGCTATTGTTTCTTATTCACAATAAATGTCAAAATCATCATCTAATTCATACTTTACAGGAGTTTTCACACTGTAAATTGTAAAAACTGACTTTATAAGTCCATCATTTTTCAGAAAAATCAACAAGGAACCCACAGTTGCAACAAAATAGTAATCTGTAATGAATTTTAGAGTAGCTCATTACCAGATCTTGTTATCATACAAAGCACCAAATTAAAGTTATTTTCCTAATTTTGCATCAAACTATATTTTATATATCACAATTCCAAGAAAGTAATTTCAAGATAGATTGTCACCTGATCTTTCATTCACACATTTTTTAAGTCAACGCGACAATTCTGCTCAAGCTATATTACACATCCCTCCAGTCAGCAAATGCCATTTCCCTGATTACCCTTAATGGTTGTCTCTCCCATGTAAAGGGCTGATGTTCTATCAATAAACAGCTCAGTAGTGATTCTTTACTTGATTAGGGAGGTCATCACTGGGTTTTCTGCAAATCACTAGCTCTGACACACACTCGGAATCACTTCAGATCACATCATCGCTCTTGCTACTGTTTATAATACATAATAGTCAATTATGCAATCTGGTGCTAGTCCTAGTCAGGAGCTTTATCCTTTTTAATTTACTTTTAACAGTTCTCCCATGGCATTTTCACCCCCCATGTCTCCTCCGCCCCTTCAAACGGCACTACCAGGCCTACCACCCCTTTGCGCCAACAGGCCCAGGCTTGGGAATGTATTTGCACCTGCAGCAGATGTCAACCCTTCAGGGTTTTCTCACCAGGTATAATTCAAGTTCACTGTGAAACAAAAAAAACTAGGATTAATATGATAATATTTATTTATTTAGTGACCCAGCTCATCATACTTTCTTCAAGATCGAAAAGGCCTCACAATGAATTGATACAAAAGAAATTTGTAGCTGCTTAAAAAAAGGGACTGTCAAAGATGAAACTCAAGTCATTCAAAGTCTGAAAACTGAAATTTGTTTATCAGTTTTCGATAGACAATCTTACTTATCCACCTCTTTGAAAGGATTTCCAGTTTTCCTTGCAAAGGTGGAGTTCTCTCTCTTGCAAAACCGACTATTTTCCAAGCAAATTAATTTAGAAAAATTACTCCCCGAACAGGCGTATTAATTTGTCAGTACCTTGCATTTTTGTTCGATAGGAAAAAATATAAATTCTGGTATTAGTTTTGTCTCAACAAAATATTCTGTTGAGATATGAAACTAAATATTTTATGTATTTCAGAGCTTCTTTTACTGAAACCATATTCAAATGTTTAGAAACAAAGATATTGAATTCAATTGAATTAATTTTCTCTTCACATGTTTCAAAGAACAACTTATCTGGGAAGGGATTTGAATCTTTTTAGGGAAAAGGATTTTTAATTTGTAAAAAATCTTTTTTTTTAACTTTTCTTTTTGGAAATTTTTTAAAAATCTTTTCTAAAGTTGGGTCTTTAAATTTCAAGAATGTACATTAAACACTTCCAGGATATGAAAAATTCCAAACAAATAATATTAAAGTTACTTCCTCCCAAGAGCATTACTGTCAGGGTACAACCTGAGGCCTCCCTTCAGTGAATAGATCTAAATAGAAAATGATTTGTGCAATTTGGAATTTCACCTCAGAGCATTCCTATTAAAAGGTAAAAGTCATTTAATCCCTGTTTTGAAAGTTTTGAATTTTTTCCTTCATAATTTTCTGATGTTCCCTGTTATTTTATACCTGACAATTCATCAAGTCAATTTTCTCTTTGATAAAACCAAACAATTTTGACTGGATTTCCACCTAATTCCTTAATGGCCTTGATTGAAAACTATCCTAAATTTTAAAGCTCTAAGGAACAGCCTGGCAGACTTCATTTGTACACACAGTATTTAGTATTAATTCTTTCTTTGGACGTGCAACTAGAGGTGGGCCCTGATAAGATTTTTTTGACCCAAAAAGAATAAATTGAAAAAAAGGGATTTTTTGGGGAAATTTTCCAGATTCAGAGGTTGCTGACCCAAACTGACCCAACCCGAGAATCAAAACATTGACCAAGACCCAACCCGGATCAAAATTTTTTGATCCGGACCCATCACTAAGTGCAACTCCTTTAGAATGGATGAGATACAGTAGCTGTAAAATTGCATTTACCCTTAACAACCTGGAAGCAAAAAGTCCTCCTCTACCTCAAACTCTGAAGAGCACTGGCAACTTAATGACCATCATCCTGGAATTGCTTACTTCAAAGACATTACACCACCTTAGGAACATGCTCAACTGCCTGAGAAACGTAAAATCTGGAGTTTATCTCTGAACTTGTAGTTGGAGCCTCCAATTTAACCCATTTGTGATCCTTTACAAGGGGGTCAGAACTCAGAATGGATAAATTGATTACTAACTCAGCAACCTGGGTTCAATTCCCAGCTGAGCAAGTACCCCCACACTATTGTTCCAACTTCGATGACCATAGCTTAGAAGTATTCATTCTTCAAAATTCGTGCCATTCATTCTTGGAAGAGAATTGAGTAAAAAGTTAAGAATACCTGGAAAAATTTGAATTTTAAATATGAAATGTAAATTTTTTAAAAGTACCATATGTTAAATTCAAATATGCTACAAATAAAATTGGAAAAAATAAATATCAATTAATCAGGGGAAAAATAACTAACTTTTGCAATTGTTCGAGCAAATAAGGGATATTTAGCCAACCAATAGGCTATTTCCGGTGACACAGAAGACACTGCACCAGATATTGTTCAAAACTTCTTTAAAAAGTCTTTCAATAGATGATTTATTAAATGGTCAATCTATGGAAATCACAACTTGTCTCTCTTTATTTGCTTTCAACCTCCGTCTTTGACCTCAAATTTCTTCCTCAGTTTAAAGCTTGAGAAAAGTTTATAAAACAATATTTTTAGTTAAATGTTTAAATAAAATATATTATTACATAAACTTTTCTCTAGTTTTAAAACTTATAGCCAACAATGTCGAGCCAAGCCACAGTGATATTAGATCTTGATTAAGTGATCAACAGCCAGAGCAAGAGTGAGATTATGAAGACTTGGGTAAAGAAAACTATGGTTATACACCATCATTAAATGTTTGGAAATTGTCAAGTTTTGGCATGGCCAATACTGAGTAAAATTTGTTTACAGACAAACTTCAAACCACCATCAATGTTATTCATTGTCCATCATATGCATTTTTATATTCAAGATATACTCTAATCTGTTGGTTTGTATTATAAACATACTCTAAATGCTAAAAAATAGCTTGAATTTGAAACCAAGGTAAGCCCAAAACTTAATTAAGATAAAATTTTAAAAAGTGTGAAAAGCACAAACTTTGCCAAGTTTGTTTACATTATCAAACTTTTGCGACTAAAAAACCCACCTCAGAATTATTTTCCTCGAAAAATCTTTTCATGTAGTCTAGATAATCTTTATGAGAACATTGAACATTCAAATTCATTTATTTTCCATCAAAGCAAGTTTGTCAATAACCGATTTTCGGATCCTAAATTATGGATGAAACTTCATGAAGGCAGAAACCAAATGTTAATTTCTAAAAAGAATTCATTAAAAGTTTTTATGAAATCCCATTTCTGCATTAGTAATTTTTTAATATCATGACTTTTCATAATAGCTAATTATCTTTT
>Ga0194133_10008558_pt1 | contig 11909 bp, 8 predicted proteins | sample TA2KigOf40mmetaG_FD_155448 | JGI IMG/M metagenome (GOLD analysis project Ga0194133, IMG submission 155448) | Freshwater microbial communities from Lake Tanganyika, Tanzania - TA2015055 Kigoma Offshore 40m | ecosystem: Environmental > Aquatic > Freshwater > Lake | place: Tanzania: Lake Tanganyika...
AAAAAAAGTCACAAAATTGTCTACGAGATCGTGTTGTTTGAGGAACAATTGAGAATTAATGGCTGCTACAACAATTGATCGATTAATTTGAAAAAGCTGGTCTCGCTTCAGCCCTAAAACTGAATAGATTTTTTGCCATTAAAACTTTTGGACGAGTTGCTGTTGAAAAATCTGCTACAAAACGCGATTAACGCTTCATTTTACAAACTATTTAACAACAGATTTGATACACGTCCGAATGATAGACTGGCTATCAAACAAACGACAAAGAACAAAATTCTAAACTTAACCGTTCTTTCGTTAACAAAGCATATCCTTTCGCAAAAAAATCCTCTATCGTAAATTCCTGTTAATAAAAATTGAATCTCCTTGAATAAAGATCCTAAATTTTGATGCAGAGTGCAAAATAGCATTTTGACAAACTTTCCTCAATCCCCAATTTTGTATCAAAGCCTTCACTAAAAGATTCACATTCCTGAAATCATCGTTACCACAAACGTCGATTCGGCAAAAAATGTCGAATTCAATAAATATAATAAGACGCGACTGTATGAAAAAACTTCCAACCATCCATCTATCCATTTATTCCTTGTATGAGCAAACTTCTCTAACGCCCGACGAGATTTTTTGCTCGAAAAAAATGCTGCTATTGGAACTGTAAATGCTGTAGTTATTGCTATGCAGGCTATTCTATGAATGAAGTGACACAAAACTGTGAGTACGTGTCAAAGATAGGCAATACCCAGCCCCAAAAGGGACGTACGAACAGACATGAAAAAACCTTACATTTCTGCCAAAAATGGGAAACTTAATTCTTTATTGTCTAGGTCATAAATAAAGTGTAGCCGTAATCGCGATGGCTAAAAAATGGTTTCAGCTCAATTTTCACTTCTATGTGGTTTTCAAGCACACTTATAGAATTACTGGTTTTTCACAAAAACCATGGACGATAATTGTGTTGGAAAGATAGAAATGTTTTATTTTTAAAATTTATTTTTCTAAGATACTCAGACTTTTGTCAGGATACGAATTTTTTCGACGGACAACAGTAACAGGTTCATTTGCATGTGAGCAAAAAATATCTGATATGCATAAAAAATTGGTGAAAAAATTTCCCAATTAAAGGCCAATTCTAATAGGGATGTTTTTCCCTCTTCTTCCTTTACATGTTGATCAGTTTTGATTAGCATACGATATGAATATGCTGGGAAAAAATTTTGTGTAAGAAAAAGGTGTGAGGGTTTAACTGGTTTGACTTTTTTTCTCAGAACAAGTAGTTTCTGGTTTTTCACAAGTGATTTTCGGGTGTGAAAAAGGCTTAATCTTTTTCAACATTTGCTTCACACGCACACAAAGACTTGTCGAAAGGGGTTGGTTATGTTTTGAGGGGGCACCGTTTAAAATGATGTCAATAGAGCAAACGGACTACTATTCTTTTTTAGGAACACAAAGAATTAAGTATATATGAAAGGGTTCTCATCTCCGACCACATCCCTTGGGAAAGAGGGACACACGATGAAGTAAAAATTGTCAATTGAGTAGGTACATTATATGTACAACCCCAAACTATTTGTGATATATGACCATTTGAAAACTATTAGCACAAGTCCTGGTTCAAAACCGAAGGGGTAGATTTTTCCCAAAGGAGTGTCACTGATCAATCCTCTTTTCAATTGAACTTTAAAGTCAGTTTGACACGGGCGAAAGTGGTTTTGGCTAGAACGAGAAACCCGTGCCTTTTGAGATTATATGTGTCATCATGAATAAAAGGAAATATTAAAGGTACCTCAAATATAACTAATGGATTCCAAAATAATTTTATGTGATTTCGAATTCCCATTTAATATTTGATTCAAATATTTGACCCTATGGTATGGCAGAATCATATTGACACCATGAAATTGTTTGATAAAAAGAAGAAAGAGGAATCATTCAGACATTTATTGTGCGTAAAATTCAAAAAGTTTTTCAGGGGACACCCTCCAATTTGATTCTCCACTTGTACATATAAATTTTGAAAAAACCAAGTCGAAATACATATTGAAGAGGGCTGATTCATGGTAAAAGTTTCTTTTTCTTCTTCTTCTGAACGTTGAGCAGAAGCTTTGATGTGCTAAAATTTGATTTGCTATGAGAACTTACAGTCATAAAACGAAATGAAACTTTTAAGCAGAAGAGAATGAATTGAGGGGGATCGAAAAAAAGATGAAGGCAACATTCGACAACAATCTTTTCTAAATGGATTTCAAATCTTCATTGGAAAGAGCTCACTGTGAATTTAGTTTATTCGTAGAGAAAAATGAAATGGTTTTGCCAAAGAGAGGAGATTCAGCCGTCTTTTTTATAAATGCTAAAGTCAATTGAAGCAACGGCTTTTGTTGCGACCAGATTAACTGTCCTCTAGTCACACTTTAAAACGTGTGCCGAATATTGACAAAAAAGGGAAAAAATTACACCATAAGTCGATTAGGGTTTTTCAAAGGTAAATGTACAGTTTTCAATTTTTGTTTCAAAACCATCTGGTTTGTGCTCCAAGTTGGTCGGATGGGCTCGTTATTTTATGAGCTTTAGTGGAAGAAGACAGAACTGATAGAGGCTAATGAAAAAATATGGCTTAATGGAGAGTGTGAGAGAAAAAGAAACACAAAAAGTTGATGTTACTTTTAAAAATTAATAGGTGAATGCAGGATTTGTCTTCATTACAGTCATCAAAACAAAGTAAAAACTAAATCCAAGGGCAATTGCATTTTCTTTCAGTTCTTTTTTTATTTGATTGGCGAGTCTTAAAACCTTACACGTGACACGAAATCCTGGACCAATTTGGAACTTTAGTGAGTTATAAAACTCACTGCTTGCGACCACCTGCGTCGACAGAATCTTTTTTGCCAAATTAAGACAAATTCTGTAAGCAATAAAATTTGGCATTGCCACCTATATTGCTATAACGAATTTGGATTCTATTGTTTTAGACAAGAATTTAGACTCGAGAAATTCAGATCAGATTGCGAGGATTAGGAATCAAAATCACAAAAACTAGTTTTGAAGATGTTAACGGTCAGGCTGGCTCTGTTGTGATTTTTCCAACATGATGCTTTTTTACAAGATCAAAATTGTGCTTCTCACATTTACCTTGTAGGAGAAATCTTGCAACTTGCTGGCGAGTCTGTCAGTTGATCCAAAAAACTATTTCGAAAAATTAGAGTTGCTTTCGTTAATAACAGATATTAGAAGACACCCCAATCTTAGATTTTGTATAAAAAATAGATTTTGCACCAACATTTTTTGATATACCATTTAAGGTGTTGACTATCTTGAGTCTCTAATTTTGGGTTTAACAAGAGTGACAAGATCGAAACAAAAACTTTTGAAACTGTTCAAACTTATAAATGTTATATTTTGTTGGTCTCAAAAAGTATTATTTTCGCCCTTTTCAGTTCCTTTGCCTATAAAATTTCTTGATTAGATTTTTGTCCAAACGTAAAAATTCCTTTGATATCATTTCTTTTCAATATCAAACTGTTTATTGCTGCAGTAATAGTTTATCACTCACACCTTACAATACAATATGGAGAGAAATAAATACTGGAACAATCTGTTTTTACTCGCACCAGAGGAGAACACTTCTTTCTAGGGTCGATACCCCCAACATCAGACTGGTGATTCGAGAGGTCAAGAAAAATAGTAAGACTTACTAAACACGAATTTATAAGAACCTTGCTTTTTCATTATCCGACGTTTTGTAAACTCTTTCCTTTGAAATAGCCACGTGACTTTTTCGTTTGTAACTAAAAGTTTTTTGTTAATTGCAACAAACCATTGTGGTGTACCAAAGTCATTCTGCAAAATAAGACGTTTCGGAAAGCAGTTTCCGGACCAAAACAACCTCAAGCTTAAAGAGTAATGACAGCAGTTATTTTCTTTGTGAAAATGAAAAGCTTCAAATAAAAATCTGCCATGACAAATGTGGACAGAAAACGCAATTGGCTCTAAAAAGAAAAAGAAAATTCGTTATTTGGCACTGTAAGAAAAGCATTTCCTGTAAAAACGAAAAGACTTGTCATTATAAATTTCCTCATAATATTCCGATTCAGATTAAAAGTTTCGACCTCAAGCAACTACAGTTGTCAAATTGTGACTTTTTATTTCATTTGCAATACATAAGGTAAATTCTTTCCAATCAGCAGCAGCCGCGAATGACTTTCGCGTGACGTTAAGCGGTTTCCGACAAGAAAATCATTTCCTGGAGAGTCAAAACTTGTTGGAATCGTAGAAGAAAAATAATAGAGAAATCGAAATACCCTGAAAAAGAGGGGTTCAGACAGTCACAAAGAATAAAAGTTTACAGTTTTTTACCAAAACTTGGCCAAAGATAATTTCTACCTAAACAGTGTTTACCGTACTAAAAAGCAAGGTAAGTCTGAATGGACTGAAAGGCCAAACGCAGAAAATGAAAATTTTAGTATGATTGTATCCTAAAATCACAACATAAAAATGGACTCAAGGAAACAAATACGATTAGAAATTAGATTCAAATTTTAGAATCAGATACTGAAAAACTTGACTTTGTCTTGGTTGAGTAAACCTGAGATTTCAAAGAAACGAACAATGGATAAGAAATTTCATAATCAAATTATATTTTGAAGTTAATTTGTACTTGACAAGATTTATTAAAACTTCTTTTCGTATTTCCCACGTCTATTTATTTGAGTTGTCTGAATTTCCGACGCATGCCACAACATTATGAAGAGATTTTGAAACGACCTTTTCAAACAACAGACTTGCATGCTAAGACTTCTTTGGCAGAAAGACTGTTGTACCTCATCTGGAATGGTTAGTAACCCTCTACTACAAAGAATAAATAAGCCTGCAACAATATGCTGGTGAGCAAATACCTGCAATTAAAGTATAATTAAATAACATTTGATTTCAAAACTAATGCAGAAGGTATTTATAAAATATTGAGAACCAAATAAACTTGATGACAATCACGATTGGTATTACATTTTTAATTTCTAATTATAAAAATAAATCCAAAAATATTTTCTGGAGAGCTAATAAACAATTGAGAAGATTCCAAAATCAAGTGGCATTAACTAGCTTAAATAAAATCAGCTTCTTTGAAAGATTTACATTGCTGTTTTGGTATAATATAGTCAACTTTTTTACTTTTAATAAAGATGTCTGGAAAGTGTCCAACGTACATTTGGTATGAAAGTAAAATGTTAGAGCCGGATTTGACTCCTGCATGATTTTTGCACCAGTAGAGGGAGAGGGAGTCAGGGTTGTCAAGTAGCTAGGTTACGCACGGATTTCCACCCCGCTCAAAAATAAAAGGAGTTGAATCCAAATCAGACAATGTTGAAGTTAATATTAAAATATTAATGCAAGTAACAAGCAGTCTAGACTCTGGACTGAACCACACATAGAAACCATACTCGTCAAGAACAGGGCAGAGGGGGTGAATGGTATCGGCCAGGGGTATTAATTCTAGCTTAAGACTATTTTTAGTAAATGGATTTTAAATCTAGGGTCAGAAACTTCTTTAAGGGTTGGGAAATGACCCTTGCAAACCTGGGATCCCAATTTGGATTCAACTACTGAGTTGGTTCCTTTTTGAGCGGTCATCTCCAAAATGGAATTCATCAAAGACATCACATACACTATGAGTTTGAAATTAAAAGCACGAATAGATATTTAATGTGTTATATGTTACACCGTCTCTTATTTTCTACTATGTAAAAGAAGTTAAAATTAAAAAAAATCCATTTAACTTTCCTTTGAGTGTATTTATTTACTTCAGTAATCTAATTATTGTAAGAATCCAGTCAGTAAAGCTATTCACTTTTGTGTAGACTCCAGGATTCTCAGCTGCTCCGCATCATATCCCAGTGCTCACAATCCCAAATAAGAAAACTTTTCTTTTGATCTAAAAGAATACAGTGATTCAAGCATATAAATGTTTAGGGGCTTTTTTGAGAGAAATTGACCTCGTGATTATAAAAAAGATAATTTTTTTAGTCTAAAAATAGAGACTCTTAAATTTAGCAGACTAGACTAAAGTGAAAGAGCAGACTAGAGTAAAGTGAAAGATATTTTCGAAATAGTTACCTAGTTTTATTTCTCGTATATCAACAGGAAAAAATTTCAACAATTAAAACTTTGAAAATAAGCGTTTTAATTTAATGAAATGAAACGCCAGAGACAAAATGGCTTGAACATTGTCATTATTCAAGATGAAAGAAATTGCTCTAAGCTAATAAAATGATATGTCTTTTGGTTTATTTGATAGGACGCAGTAAGTTTTATAAGATTTTCTCCTGGTCAGTAGTTTGCAAATGAATTGTATTTTATGTAAGGTTTATTGTCAGGCCCTAACTTTCTGTGAGAGTCCTCGTCATGCTCTTCAGAATGACGTTTTATGTAGGGGCTCTTTCGCACACCATTGATCACTTTAACATCACTTCCGCTGTCACTGTCACGGTCCAACAAATGATACTCTATCAGCGGAATTCGAGTATTGCCAGAATCTGATTTGTCGCGACGTTGATTTGGCCCATGATGGCCACTAGCAGCTGCGTGAAAGTGTCGAGGGAGCGATGTTGAATGAGATGCTTGTGGAGTTGGCATTCTCCTTGGATCTGCCCTTGGTGTACCGTGCCAACTCTGACCACCATTTCCTTCTTTTTGCCATTCAGCCCCGCTATTTTTTAAAATGTTCTGACGTTTTCCAGATGCTGGTAACATAGTTTCAGAACTACTCTGCCTTGATAATCGGTTGGAGCTCGACGGTCCGGACTCTGTGGAGCTCTGCTTTGACATCAGAGTTCGACCATTTCCAGATCGCTCCCCTTTCAAACCAATTATTAATTAAGAATAAAAACAATTTGGAAAAAAAGAACTCTCACCTGAGGAAAAAGAATGTTGGTTGGTAAGTTGGGGTTGTTGACCATTCTCACCTCGTGATAATCTAGGTTTTCTCAGATTTCCCGACTTTCCGATTGTGTTCATATGTTCTTCTTTGCTCTAAAAAGTCACCATTAAAATGTAAGCGAACTAAAGTTTATAAACCATCCAAGAAGAAGATTTAAGTTTCTTTTAAAAATAAATTTGAAGTGTTCAGTTGATTGACTTTAGAAAAGGCTCATAGATTTACCTTAGATTTCTTTGCATCCGTCCCCACAGAGCTTAACTTTAGGGAAGAAGAGACGGAATTTGCCCTTGAAACTTGATCAGCGTGTGTCGGCGGGGGATTAGGTCGATCTGGTCCTGAGTGATTTCCTGTGGCAAATCTAAAAATGTTGTTAAAGTAGAGATTAAACAAAAATAAAGAAAGAATTGCAAAATGATTTGAACAAGGAGTTATACCTTGAAGAAATTGCTGGGCCAGTAAATATTAGGTTTGAATCCTTAGGACAATTTGCTCCACCAATTGCCAGAGACTCGTCAATCGGATCATCGTCATCTTTGGAGGCGGGCTTAGAGACTATGATGAGGATTATTCCAGCGAAAACCACCAAACCCCCAACAACACCAATTATGATACTCATCCGCTTATTGTCAATTAGCGACATTTTTTCAGGGTCCTGGGGTGTTCTGACTTCAGTGCACTTACTACTCTGTGAGCCTAGATTTACAATTGTGGGTCTGAGTAACAACAAACTGGTATCATTAGATCCTGGGTAGACCATCTGAATTTCACGTTCTGTACTGGTTTCGTTCGAATCATGTACCTTAAAGTAAAAAACATTCTCTTTAAAACTTACACTTTTACGACCAAAAAAAGTATTTTTACAAGTTCCATCAAGAGGGACATGAATTCTCCATCGTTGCCACTTTCAGGCTCTTCGTCTCCTAAAGTATCCCTTTTATCACGGTTGTTAGGGCTAACCTCTTCCTCTGAATCGCTGTAGAAGTCATAATCGCTGGATATTGCCACCTTGAAAGAAAATAAAAATGAAAATTATTACCCTCCCTTATCATGGATAACAATAAGAGGATTTGCTCATGAAAATCTTTTTTGACCTACCTTATTTTTAGAATTTCCATCTCGCTCATTCGCCGGTCTAGTGTAGGACGACCCTCTTGTTACAACACAAACCAGGTACAATGTATTGTCCATCAACTCATTTACAAAAAATCCACGTATAGGAGCTGATACTCGATACTTTTTTACCTTTTAAGATAAGATTGAAAATATGAGATGATTGATAATTGTGGATTTTTTCAAAAAACTAACGAACAAAATGTTTAACCTGATCATTTTTATCCAGTCTGTGATAAGCTACAATAAATCCTTTGAGACCAGTCAAGTTCGTATCTGGACTATCCCACGTGACAAGAAACGAGTTTGGAGTGATGTGACTCAACTAAAAAAAAGTTACTTTGGTGTAAAAAAGGTTTAGCATCTGGAAACAAAACATTTGCCGGTATTCTTAAAGAAGCTTAGAAATTTTTCTTTGGTAGTTATCATTAAAAGTTTTTAAGCTTTGCATACTTGTAGACTACTGACAGACGGTAAAGGACAAAGCTCCGAGTCTTTGACAGTCAGTAAGTATCGATTGTTCAATGGAGTCGGGTCATGGCATTGAGGTCCTGTTTTGGATCCTCTTCTATCCGCATCTAACCACTTTCTGTGCTGCCTCAGCCATAGTTTTTGATTGTATGACGAGCATGAGCAGACCAGCGGATTACCTGTAAATTAAAAATTCTGATTTGAAACTTTACTCGCAATCAAAAAAGCTTATGTTTACCTTCCAAATTCAAAATTTCTAGGGTATCTTCAACAGATGTAACTCCTTCGATCGGGAGATTTGTAAATTGATTGTTTGCCAAGTCGACTGCTCTGACTTTCCTCAAGGGCAAAAGGACCTCAGGCAATAGTTCAGTCAGGAGGTTTCCTCTCAAATCTAGCTTCACTAGGTTCTGCAAAGTGTTGAGTGAGTCTCTAGGTATACTTCTCAATAGATTATTCGATATGTCCATGATCAATAAATTCTGCAAGTCTGATGGAAAGGCGTCGAGGCTTCCGATTTGATTGTAGGAGAGATTCAACAACTTTAAGTTTGTCAAACCAATCAATCTCTCTCTCGACAAATGTAAGATCTCATTGTGACTCAGATCAAGTTTGTTGAGTTTGCTGAGGCTGGAAAATCCGTATGGGGCTATTCTAGACAGACAGTTGTGAGAGAGAACTAAGTCCGTCACGTTCGGAAACAGGTCCAAGTCACCAGGCCCAATCATTGAAAGATTCGTATAAGTTATGATTACTCTTTCAACTGTCATCATCATGGCTCGTGAGGCAGGAATTTCTTTTAATCTCTCCATAGGGTTTAGACTCAAGTTAAGAAACGCTGTTTTTCTTAAGCCCTGAACTGCTATGGGGATGTGTTGCAACTGGTTATCACTTACATGGAGCTCCTTCAAATCAACCAAAGGTAGTAAGGTTCTGGTTGGAAAGTTCTTTATCATATTAGACTGAAGGTTTAAACTTGTGAGCTTTGTAATATTATGGAAGGAACGCTCTGAGATAATTTCCATATTGTTGTAACTTAAGTCGAGAATCTGCAGCAAAAGAAAAAATAATAGCTCGCCGGAAAAAAGTTGGGATGATAATTTTTCGATTACCTCGACATTCCCAACATGATCAAACGCAGATTCTGTCAGTTCTACAATATGGTTGTTGCTGAGATTCAATTTGACCAAATTAAACAAGTACAGGAGCGCATCAGTTGGAGGATCAGCAAATCTGAAGTGAATTTAAAAATCGCCCTTAGAGAAATTCATCCTAACGAATGATGTTTCGAAATTCGAAATAAATGGGTAGGAAAATCTTCCTATTATTTGTCTTGGGTCAACTTCTTGGATAAAGTTGATATTGACAAACTGATTATGCTTCAAGGCCTTTTGTTTGCTTAAACTTTTACCAATATTTTAAAAGAAAGTATACAGGTCCCTCTGTAAATAACTTTACAGAACAGAATGTGGCAGAACTCAAAACTGCGCACAGGATTGAATTTGCATTAAAGTATTGGTAATTTCGTTTGCAAATGTACACTGAAACAAATTTTGAATATGACTCCATCAAATCTAAAACAGCTCTTGATCCAACCCGATAATTGGAAACTCAAATATATAATTTGAATACAGTGTGGTTCGTGTCGTAAAAAAGCTCGCTTTCACCTGTTTCCATCTAAATGGAGTTCTCTGAGGAAAACTTGTTTCGAAAACACTCCTCTGGGTAGTTTTGTAAAGTTATTGTATCCAATTTTTATAATTGTCAATTTTGGGCTGTCTGCAAAGAGATCTGCTGAAATATTTCCCAAGCTGCATCCATCTAGTTCAATTGTCTCAATATTGGGCAACGTGGCAAAGGTAGTGAATAATGTCATATTCCTGCTAGAAAAGTATCTTGAACCTAAAAAAGGAGAATTTTTAAAGTGTTTTCAATATTTAGGCATATTCCTCGGGGTATAAAAGATCTTTAGATGCCTCCAAAGTTTAGCACGTTCATGTTAATAGCAACTATATGCAACGAGTGAAAAAAGTAAAAGAAAAAAATTGAAAACGCTAACAACTACAATATCACCTTTAAGTGTTATGCTTATCTCTCAGCCATTTTTTATCAATGTTTTTTCTAACTGATACAAAAATCGATAAAACAGTAAAAGCTTTTTTATAAAACATGACTTAAGCATTTAGAGGAAAATTCTATAAATTCGATAAAGTTTTTAGAAGTCAAACATACTAGGTCTGATTTTTTATTTTACCTGTGCTTTTTTTTATTTATAAATTGCATCCCCAATAAGATATTCTTGTAAAACTTGGGAGAAAATTTTCAAACATTTTTCGCGAATATGTTTTGGATGGAAAATCTTTCAAACTTTACCCATGAGAACAATGCAAAAGAAAAGTTTTGTAGACCCAAGTTCTGATATTTTTCGTTCAGATTTTGATTACCTACCTGTTGTTATGTTTGATAGATCGTTTCCCGACAGAATCAAAGTGGTTAGACTTGGAGACATCCCTAGCCTGAATAAGGCATCCGGTATCACCAACTTATTGTCTGATAGATCCAAAACTTTCAGATTTACAAAATCGTCAAATGCATTGGGTTGAATCAGAGAGATCCCTGCATTTTTGAGCTTCAACGTGTGCAAAGTCAAACATCCTCGGAACGCTCCGTTCTTGACCATCTTTAGCTTATTGAACGACAAGTCCAATTCTTTGAGGTGATGAAACCCTGTGAAGGTCTCACTCTGAATAGTGGCTATCTTGTTGCCACTCAAATCAACTGTTTCAGCCTGCTGAAGTCCACGCAAAGTTCCGTTAGTGAGCTTCAACAATCGGTTATTGCGAAGATCAATGAAACGAACCTAGTTTTAAAAAAGCAAATTTAGGTTCGAGAATCAAATATATTTCTTAAAGATGCAGTTTGAAGCAATCCCTTCTCACAATGTCATAAATCTTTCTTCAAGCATTTCAACGGTAATAGCTGTGAAAATGGCCTAATAAAAGGTGTATTTACTTCTTTATCTGGTGGCATCAAAAGCAAGGAAAATTTGTTCTAAAGTTTAAATTCAACCATTCAACGTCAAAAGTTTGAAAGGAAAAACATTTGATAGTTTTAAGTAACAAGCAACATGTTTTCATAATCTGATTTAAAGCTTTTTTAAAGGAAAAATATTAGAAATGCTTAAGAATTTCTCTTTAAGTCTCCATCCAATTTGGAAAGCATCCTTTAACACGGGGATTTGCAAAAGTCAAAATCCCATTGGACTCTAAACCTCTGGGATTTTACTAAACCTGTGACACTCACATTTTATCTCTAGTCATTTGGATCTTTCATTGACCAGTTTGTTTCAAAACATCCTCTTTTATTTAACAACCAGACAATTTTTATTTCAAGCTTT
>Ga0194133_10008559_pt1 | contig 11909 bp, 9 predicted proteins | sample TA2KigOf40mmetaG_FD_155448 | JGI IMG/M metagenome (GOLD analysis project Ga0194133, IMG submission 155448) | Freshwater microbial communities from Lake Tanganyika, Tanzania - TA2015055 Kigoma Offshore 40m | ecosystem: Environmental > Aquatic > Freshwater > Lake | place: Tanzania: Lake Tanganyika...
ATTTTAAAAAAAGCCATGTTAATCCCCTTTAATTAGAGTTGGGCCCTGACCCAACCACGAGCATACTTTTCACCGGCAATAAATTAGAAGCCGGCCCGTTTTTGATCTGAGTACTTTTTGACCCGATCCGATAAGATTTTTTTTACACGAAAGGGAAAAAAATTGAAAATTTGAGATATTTAGGGAAAATTTTCCAAACCAAAGAGGGCTGACCCGACCCGAGACAAAATTTTTTGACCCAGCTTCATCACTACCTTTTATTAATAATTGGGAAATCAGTATAAGATTCTTCATACATACTTTGAATGGATTTTTTCTGCTTCTTCTTCAGCTTGAATTCGGAACTGTTTCTGAATGATCTCTTTTTCACTTTGGTATTCTGCCAACTTCAGACGAACTTCAGATACCTTCAATGAATTAACAAAAGATATTGAAATAGCAAGCAAAAACCAAATAATGACCTTCCCAATCAAGTAAAAAATCAGTCCAGATATGTTAATTGATGGAATATGGCAGCCCTAGAAGGGGATTAGGGTCAGAGGTAGGATGCTCTGCTTTCAGGGATACTTATACCTTGTGTAGACCTGACATGTTGACCAAAACAGTGTGGGAATGAAATATCAGGTGTCAAACTGCTTTGAAATGAGTTTTAACATGTAGGAGATAAAAACAAAATTTTTTACCATCAATAATTTTGTGAGAAGCAAAATATGAAAATAAGTGAAATGGAGTGTGTGTTCCAATGTTTCAAGAATCTGGTTTTCTGGTTTGACAATCCGGAAAAATAGATTCTACAAAATATTTTTGTAAGCAATGCTCCCATTTCATTCTTCTATTACAAAATGTCCCAATTTATTTTCCTCCTGATGAACCTTCAATTGCATTTTGTTTTCAAATAATAAATATAGTCACTTGAGCCTCTTTTTAGTGGCAGTTCATTTCCTGAAGATAAGCACAAGACCCTCTTACCTGTACCTCTAAGCCTTAGGTTCTAAAACCTTTTTTATTTGACTATTTATCGTAGTATTTGCTCAAATACCCTATTTTTTCCACTACGATATTTTCACTTTTCAAGCTCAAAGTCTTTTCAAACAGACTACCGTTAATTAGTCTTTCTTTCCAAGTAATGCAAGTCATTCCAAACAGGCTGCTGTTGTTTTCATTCCTGGATTTACTTTTCCCGCCATTTCAGGTTTACCCCCTTTCAAGAGGTCAGATATTTTCTGGATCCATTTCTTTATCTCCCTTTTGTATGTAAAGCCCTTGTTTCCTATCAATAAACAGTTTGGTATTGATTCTTATCTTGATTGGAAAGGTCATCACTGGGATATTTCCCTCATCACACTCATCTCATCATCGCTCCCAACTTCCGCCTTCGGTCAAACTCCTCCCAACACACTTTACTTGCTAAATTTGACACCCAAGTTTGCTTTGTAAAGTTTAATAGTCTTTTAAATGGTCACCTGATTCAAAAGTTCTGCTCTTTCATTTGTCAAGCCTTCAAGAGCAGCTCCAAATTCACCCCTTACAGCCTGTCTAACATCCTCACGCTCAAGCTCTAACCTGCTGTTGACCTAAAATTTGTTGAAAATATTCAGGATCTTAAGCAATTTCATTTTCATTGAGGTCTTTTTACAAACCTGCTCAAGTTGATCAACAGTGATTTCCTTTTGCTTTATGACTGCTGATAAAACAATATTTTCCTCTTCCTTGCTAGACAATTCATTTCTAATCTTTGAATTTTTTTCTTTCAGTCTTTCGAGCTCCTTAGAACAATCTTCAAGTTCAGCTTCATATTTGGCACGAATCCTCCTAAATTGCCAATATAAAAATTGGTTTAACCATCACAAACCCCCTTTGCACAAGATTTAGAGTCCCCACTAAATGTTTTCTAAGGCTATTGAGAATTCAGAAGGACTACTAGATTATTGCATGAACAAAAAAAGTATCTCAGCCTGGATCAAGCATAAGCCAAAGAAAAGGCCATAATATTTCCAGAAAAAGGCACATTCTCAATACGCTCTAGAGCTTTTTCATAACCATAGGTGTGAGCAAGGCTTGACTTTGCAAGTGTGGGCAGACGGATCAGAATGGCAACGTGAACCTAGTGCCAGCTGTCTTAGTTGGCACAAAAGCTGCTCCTGCAGCTTGCTGTTTGTCATGTACTGTCTGATGACTGCTTCTCTTGTCTTGCCAACTTACCAGCTGGCTTCTTTGTTCTTTCTTGGTGCGCGACATCTTGATGTTGCTGCAGTTGCAAAGTGGCATCTGAGAGTGCAACAGGTTACAAAAGTTGATTTGAGCAACCCTGTTTTTGCTCAATTTAAACTTCCTGTATTTAGACATCTTTCAAGGCAGTGCTGATCAACAGCCCCTTCTCTTGTGTCTGCAGGAAGTGCATCAGGAGATCAAGACCTTAGATAAGTGCCTTGTTTGATTTGAAAGTAAATTAAATGAAGAAAAAGAGAATTATGACTATGACAATAAATGCTTCATGCCTCTTCCTATCGTGTAAGAGGAGGGTTAATCGCACCCTATTTTGTTTGTTTGTCTGGTAAGCCCTCGAGAAAGTTGACTTTCTCGATATGATCTAGCTTAGTCAATACTATAGATGCGAGCACGACTTGACCCGACAAGCGTGGGTTGGTGGGTCCTGACTAGTGTGCCAGCTGAGTTAACGTTTGCTTGTACAGCTCTTTGTTGACTGTCAACACTGCCGCTGTCACACTCTCTTCCCCTTCTTGGAGGATGTGATGCCTATATTTTTGTCATTGGCATCATGGCTGTCGAGGGGTCCATAGATCCCAATTGTCCTGTCTTGGTTCGGCAAAACCTTGCCTTCCATGAGGCTTCCTGGACAATACCCAGATTGCAGTCAGTTGTTTCATAAGATTCTTCCTTGCATCTCTTAAAAACAATTCTTGCTTCTTCCCTAGCGCTGGGCCAATATGCTGCCCAACTTATTATGTATGCAAACCTTGGATTACAAAGTCCTTGACCTTGACAAGCAAATTGTCTCTCTGAAGGCTAAGGATGAAATCATCAAGGCTCTTTCTTAAAGTCAGGTGTCAATGGTCCAAAATAAAACCAAACAGTTGACCTTGTGTTTTATTTTGAAGCTTTAGGGTGGGCAGGTCCTAAAAATCTTAAAATCCTCCAAACAAACTTGTTGTTTGAAAAAGAAAATGGTAATGACCACAACAAGGGAGGGTCAACCGCACCCTCCCTATGTTTGTTTGTTTGCTAGAGCTCCTCCAGAAAGTTTACATTTTGGTATTGAGAAAAGTTATTCACTTTTCAATGCATAGAAAAGTTAATCACTCACTTGATTCTTTCTAGAAATTCTTTTTCAACTTCAGCTCTCCCCTTAATAACTTCACCTTCCAGTTTTTCAATTGCACGGTCAAGTTCTGCATCTCTTTCAGCCTGGTTTTCAATATTTTTGTAAGCAAATTATTTTTGATGAATAAATTGTGTTCAAGTAATAAACCTTGTATTGTTGTCTAAGCCCATCCTCTTTGGCTTTCCATTCCTCATCCAGCCTTTGTCGACACTCTCGCTCCCATACAGATCTTTCCGAAGTTTCACTTTCACGAAATGTGGACAATTCATTCTACAAGGTTTTTTCAGTTATTTTTTAAAGGAATATTTAAGAATATAAATTTAACTCACAGCATGTTTTTTGGAAAGAACTTTCCTTTTATTAAGCTCTTCCTCCTTAATTCTTTCAATTTCTGCCTGGGCTCTTTCATTTGCAATCCTGCGAATCTGTAATATATGAAATTTTTAGACTTATTTAATGTATATTCAGTATAGATGGGCCCACAGTATAAAAGAGGCTGACCCGCCTTTGACCTGGGTACTTTCCGACCCGACCCGAAGAGATTTGTTTGACCCGAAGGGAAAAAAATGAAAAAATTGACATTTTTATGGGAAATTTCCCAAATTCAAACCCAAACCATAAATGGCTGACCCGACCCGACCCGGGTCAAAAAATTTTGACCCAGACCCATCACTAGTATATTGATACCCAGTTACTTTATTCTACATTTATCTCATTACAATATTATTAATGCTAATGTTCCAAAATTCTATCACATTCTCCATAATCTCATTTCAAGACTAAGGTGACACTTAATCTTTGATTCTCGTGCTTTTTAGCAAACAATGCCCTACAATGGTTTTCTAATCATTCTTTCACATGACATACACAACCCATATGATACATCTTATCTTGATCCGACTCTGCACAACACAAAGGTCTGCTGTTTTACCAATAAACAGTTCAGTACTGATTCTTTTCATGATTGGGAATATCATTGCTGGGATTGCCAACTAGCTCACTTCACGCTTAGCTCATCTCTGCAGATCACCGCATCACACTTATTATCATTCATTTTCAAGGTTTACACTTTTTCATTTTAATTTTTTAATGATACACTTTCTCCTTCCTTGGTATAATCCTTAAATATTGAAATTCTGGAAACATCTTTCATGAGCTGACTTCACATGACAGCAGCATGCAATACTAAGAGTTTGAGTGCTTGTTACTTTTCCATGGTTATGAAGACAAGGATACTAGAGATGGGCCCTGACCCAACCTGAGCATACTTTGACCCGCAGTAAATAAGAGGCTAGCCCGCCTTTGACCAGGTTACTTTTTGACCCAACCAGAAGATATTTTTTTGGCCCAAAGGGTAAAAAAATTGAAAAATTTCTCATTTTTAGGGGAAATTTTCCAAACCCAAACCATAGATGGCTGACCCGACCCAACACGGAGCTACAAAAATTGACCCAGACCCATCACTCTTAAGGGCCTAATTTGGATGAGGTTAAACCACCTTTCTTGATATTTTTTGCAACCCTATGTCTCATGTTTTATTTTGCCTGAGAATGAATTCTTTTGAATTTTATCTCATTAAAGTACATTTTTTGGCTGTAGAGGCCAGCAAATAATTGTCATGAAGACGCTTTTTTCTGACTGGAAATAATTCTTTTTATTTTGTGGCAACCCGGAGTCAAGGATTGCCTAGAGGGTAAGGATTTACACCCACGACAATCCAATCCCAAGCTAGTTGCATTGGCAATGGGCCATGGTGACCCCTTCACTAGAGACCCGCAGTAAATAAGAGGCCTAACCTGGGTACTTTTTGCTCTGATCTGATGGGTCGAGACAATTTGTCGAAAAAAAAACCGAACAAAAAAAACCGAACTTACGCAAAAAAACCAAACTTACGCCAAAAAAACCGAACTTACGAAAAAACCGATACTTACAAGTTTAAATATTGACCTCCCACTTCAAGTTTTTAAGATTTTTTTTTGAAACAAAGTAAAATACAAAATTAAATTAAGATATATAATGGCTAATTTCAGCTTTTCAAGATTTGCATTTATTGATATGAATTTCTTACTTTTTCTTGATAGTCATTCACAAATGCACATTTGATTAAATAACCTCCTTCTTTTGTGAGTTGAGTTCAATTTAGTTGACCCACCTACCAGCACCACCTAATAAAAATTATTGAAAAGATTTAATCATTGGAGGGTACTAAACATAATCTTTTGAACCAAATAGATATATCTCAACTTAAAATTAAGGAGGTTATTTAATCAAATTTGATAAAAATATAAATATTTCAAAGTTGAAATCATTCATTACCTATCGACCATATTTGACAACCTTATTTTATTGATTAATTTGACTTTGGTAGAAAAAAACTGAACTTATGCCAAAAAAACCGAACTTATGCCAAAAAAACCGAACTGCAAAAAATACTGATCGTTGGGGTCAACTTAAGTTAAAATTCATAAAAATAGTAAACAGTTAAAAAATTTATATAGTAAACTAGATGATCCTATTTGATTAAACAACCTCCTTAATCCTTTGTTTGAACTGAATTCACTTTGGTTGACCCCCCCCCCCTTTCAAAAAAAGTTTATGTGTTGAGAGTTTGAGAGCCCACTTTCACATCTCATATAGATCTTTGTTTTTTATTAATAAATAAATGCTTCAAAAGTGATCACAGCAAATCTTTAAAAGCTGAAATCAGCCATTATAAATTTTAATGTAATTTTATATTTAATTTTCTTTGTTAAAAAACAAAATCTTAAGAACTTAATGTGGGAGGTCAACACTTTAACTGAAGGAGACCAACCAAAAAGTGCTCAACTCAAAAAAAGGAGGATATTATTTGATCTCATCTGACATCTATGTAGTACAATTACAAGAAAGAATCAATAAACTGAATATGAAGTTCGGTTTTTGGCGTAAGTTCGGTTTTTTTTGGCGTAAGTTTGGTTTTTTTGGCTTAACTTCGGTTTTTTTGGCGTAAGTTCGGTTTTTTTGTTCGGATTTTTTTTTCGACAATTTGTCTAGACCCTGATCTGATGAGATTTTTTTGAACTGAAGGAAAAAAAATTGAAAAATTTGAAATTTTTAGGCAAAGTTTTCCAAACCGAAACAAAAGATGGCTGACCTGACCTGTCATGAGCAACCAAAAATCGACCCGACTCGGGTCAAAAAATTTTGACCTGAACCCATCACTACCCTACACTATATTAACAAGGTACATTATAACAATTCAGCTCCAACTATACCAGTGCCCATCTACCCCACTTGCTTTGAGCATCACTCTTCCTCTAGTTCTATATTTTGGCTGAGCTCATCTATTTAAGTTATTAAGCATTCAGAATTTAGTACAGAATAAAAGAATTTGCATTTTGAAAATGATACCCACCTGATCAGCCTCTTTTTCATAATGTGCTCTGTCCTCAGAGCACCTAGCCCTCTCACGTTGAAGTTGTTCCTGAAGTCTATCAACTTCATCCTTATGCAACCTTTTTAGCTCTTCAAGTTGCTGCACATGTCTTTTTGTAAACAAGGTCTTAGAAAACTTTATGACAAAGTCTTTTTTTCAAAACTTTTAAAACCTCTGGTGAAATCCTTGTCTTTCTCTTTGCCAAGCATCTTGTTGCTCTTCTTCCCATTGTGATCGAAGATCTCTTACCTTTTATGAACAATTTGATAAGAAACTTTTTGATTGTTTTGCCAAATTTTTCCATACTTGTTGGTTGTGTCTCTGATGTAATTCCCTTTCAAGGGCTGCCAGCCTCCTGTCTCTGTCAGACTCAATATCAGCTATTTCAGTTGCATGCCGAGACATGAGCCGCTGAACTTCTGGCTCCAGACCTCGGACAGTTTGCTCCTTTTTTTTGAAAACTTCCACAATCAATTTTGTTTCTATAACTTGGGGAAAAATAATTTTACCTTTATTCTTTTGGTCTTCTCATCCATCCATTTTTCTTGCTTCAACTTATTACTTGCCTCTTGTAATGCCTTTAGACGTTTCACTTCAGCTGAATGGCGCTGCTCAACATTTTTCAATGTATCCTTTTTCAAATTTGAGGGCATTTTTATCATCATATTAGAACAAGTCAAGATTGTTTGCAATAGAGGTTTAACCCTACAACTTCATGCTAAACAAACCCATATCACCTTCCTGTTCCGATTGACACTACTCTTAATTGGGCAGCCACAATTTTAACTACCTCCTCCTCCTCCTTATTGTCTTTCCCCTTGTAATTCAAAGTTTAGCCATACTAACTGCTTGTAAACATCTAGACAAACAGATGCCTAAAAGTTATCAAATTTAGAAAGAACATTACTTCAAACAAAAAACATCTTTCCGTACTCATTTTGAGCAAACACCTTAATTAGAGATGAGCCATGCCCTGCCCTGACCTGACCCTAGCATACTTCTGACCTGGAGTAAATAAGAAGCTGGCCCGGCTCTGCCCCAGTTTTTTTTACTCGAACCAAAGAGATTTTTTGACCCAACTGGATTAAGATTTAAAAAACAGGCTTTTCTACGGAAAATTTTCCTGAGACAGAGAGTTGGCCCAACAAGACCTTACCCAAGTAGCCAAAATATTACCCTACCCAAGCTAAAAAAAATTGTCCGAACCCAATCTGTAACCATAAAAATAGATAGTGATCCAATTATATCTTTCTTGCATACAGCACAAATTGTGTTAAGGGGATACCATGTCAATTCATCTAATGATCTCTAGCATAACGGATGTTTTGCTTATGATGGTTTGCCTAATGTTGTTTTGCCTAACCTTACCTAACCTAACCTAAGAGGGCAAACTGACATTAGGCGAGCAGTCATAGGCAAAACATCATTAGATGAATCAACATTTTCCTGCTTGGGGTAAACCCCATACCACAACCGACAACCAAATACCCACGCTGTAGGTGCCCATCAAAACTCCCACAAAGAAGGAGTAATTTTTAACAATTCAAATAGTTGGTTTAAACTTCTGGGTTATAAGGCTTTTTTGAAATTATCCTAAGCATAAGAAATATAAAAAGTTAAGATCATGTACAACCACAAATTAACAGGTTCTATGTAATAAAGTCAACTAACCTGATACTTTTTTTCAAGGTCCTTCATCTCTATGGATAGTGCATCGCATTTTTCTCCCAAATTTTTCTTGTCATCAATGAGCTACAGATTGAGTTTCAATTAGTTTAAAATCTGCAAAGGTTGACTAGTAGGTAGGCTGTCTCAACCTAGCACTTGCTGCCTTTTAGCCCTTAGCCAGTTATGGTATCTTTTTTATGGTGCTTTAAAATAGACTAAGTCTAAGGATCTGCGGGAAAATGTCAATTCATCTAATGACAGTTCACCTAATGTCATTTTGCCTACGACGGTTTACCTAATGTCGGTTTACCTACTAGGTTAGGTTAGGTTAAGCAAAAGTAAGCAAACCATCGTAGGCAAAATGCCCGTTATACACAGGATCATTAGACGGATTGACATGGTATCAGGATCTGCAAAGTTAACCCACCGGCCATTTGATGTAACATGTGGCCGAGTGGTCATGGCATCAGGCTGGGAATCTGAGGTTAAGGGTTCAAACCCCTTTACCTGTAGACAACCTTTGACCCCAGGCTGCATAAAACAACAAATTTTACCAGCCTTATAGTGTGCCTTTTACATTTAAATTTGCAAGGCGCAATTAAAAAAAGAATAAAAAATGTTTATATCCTTTTGGCTTTTTTCACAAAATTGTTGCACTTTTCTGACAAGCTACTAAATCTTTTATTTGTGGGTCTGAATGTAAAATTCAAATTCTTGCCTGATCAATAAAGTTCTGATGTCTTGTTATTGCTGCTTCATATTCCCCTTTTTGTGCACTCAGCCTATTCTGAAGCTCTTTTTGAAATCTTTTGAGAAAAATATTTCATTGAAAAATTTAATTTTTACAAATTCTTTTAACTAAGAAGACCTTTTGCTGAAATTGGCGGATAACCTTCGTTGATGTTCCAGAGCTTGCTTTAGGACAGATATTCCTCTGTCTTTTTCTTCCACAGTATACTGAAGTCCCACTATTTTTTCAGCAAGGCTTGCTGAAGATTGACTTGAGAGTTCTGATATTCTAGTAAATTTCAAAGATTTTTTTTGGCAATATTGACACTAAAAATGATGAAATTTATACTTAAGATTGGATGAGCTTGACTTGACAAAAGTCAATGGAGAGTAACAAGATTCAGGTGACTGGCCTTTCTCAACATTTTCCAAGTATAACATCAGGTCACTATAATTTCAATTTTCAATAGTTTAAGCTTTTTTACACCCTTGAATATTAGCACCCCTTTTTTAAAATCTTTTGGTAAGATTTAGTAATGCCAAACCTCAATTTTCTTCATTATTTATTTAGTAGGTTGCATTTGTCAGGAATGCCTAAACCTTTGGTGCTTCCAACCTCCTTGATAACTTAATGAATTTTAAGCTTCATCCTACCTAATTTTTGAATTATTTCCATTTCCAGACTTTACTGATGAATCAGATGATGTAGTTGAAGAGACCCTACTTTGACTCTGAGCTGACCCCCCAGTTTCTTCCTCAAGGCGTTCTAGAGCATTCAGAATGTCTTCTATCCCACCCACAGAATTTGGAAGAGGTGATTCACAACTTGAAGGTAATGTGCAAGTTGATGCAGCAGATGTGGTAGCACGAGAATCTAATGAGATGTTGATTTGAGTAAAGGCTGGAAGAATACTTTTGTAGATTATTCAGACCTTATTTTGTAGATTTGGTATAATAACACTCTACAACCCAAGACCAAATGACTTTTACCAAACCATGATAACAATTAAGTAGAAGGGCATCTTTTGTATAGGGAAAAATGCCAAACCCTATGGAGCGCCCGATTATCAAAAACTATACTCCATAATTTGAGATGCAACAACTAATTTGATCAAATTTTATTGAATTCTGCTCCATCTAAATTCTCCTAACATAAAGTATTTAGCAATTTTTTTGTCCATCACAATTCCAAAAATGGGAGGGCAATGAGGGTTGAAAAAATCATCCCCGGGTTTCAGGATACAGTGTGCCTGATGTTCCTACGCAAAAATCTGCTTTTCAGGACACTTAGGTCTCAAATAAACAATGAATTTGTTTGGAACATAAGCTTGGGTAGAATTAATGGAATGACTTAGCTTAGTCCAGCTCAAGGTGTATTTCTTATACAATCTAGCTTGGTATCCCCTTGAGTCGCCGTACATTGCAGCCTTTACCTATCAGAAAGATCCAATCTCAGTCATGCAACCTATTATAAGCTAAATTATAGCTCTTTGAACTTTTAGCTTAAACATATCAGCTTCTAAAAAAAATTAAAAAATCTGGTTTGTAAATTTCATGGCATCAATTAAACGAGCCTTTTTGCCAAATTTTAGCCCTCTAGCTTCAAAACTGCAGGAGGAAATAGTCGTGACAGATGCACACACCAATGTCACACGTTCTAAACTCCCCACCTTGCTTTGCTTGGAAGGGATAACAACCTGGTGCAGTATAGACTCAGGCTATGTTAATGTAAAATCAACAACTTTATCAGATTCCCACCATTTAGACATCAAATTATGTTTATGGACACTGCAGTACCCGGTCTTGGCTTCAAAACCTCCTCCATTGGGATTGGCTCCAACTGGGGCTCATCGTCCACATCTCCAGGTTTGATGATTTCTTGGATTTCAGTCTCTTCTTTCTCAACTAGAAATAGTATAATACACATATGACATATTTTTAATACCTTGGTTGAGTAAATAATTATCCACTTTGGTCATCTGTAGACAACATCCCAATCATGAAATCTTCCTGGTTGTCTGCCTTGAAAATGGTAAGAGATTCGGGCCCGGACACATTCTCTTGGCCTAAAGAATTGCCTTTCATTCAAAATATCTTTAAAATTTTAAATTGTTAATCAACCTAAACTCTCTTGAAGACAATGATCTTTTTCGATTGGATTATCAGAAACTTCATTCTCAAAAGACCCTTTTTGAGTTTCATCTTCTGGATTTTCAGCTTCTGATATAGAGTCTGATTCAGACCCACTTAATTCATCAGAGTCAGTCTCCAACAATTCAGAGCTATCAAGCTTTTTTCAAAAAAATATTATTTAGGCTAATTTTGAGACCATTTTTCATACCAAAACTACCTGAACCATTGTTTGTGGTGTCTCTATTCTTGGACTCTCTACTAAAAGTGCAGCTGGGGACTTCATTATCTCAACAGGCGAGTTCAAATCATCAGCATGGGAAGAGCTGTCTGGTTCATCTTCTTCAATATCTATGATTCCAAAAACTCACAATAAGATTCCAAGTTTTTTGATAAATTTTGAAGTTTAAATTAAACCTGAATTGATTTCTCTATTTTGCTCTTTCCATCTGAGATACTCATCTGTCCCAAGAGTGAAGTCCAAATCCCGACGCTGTCCAAACCCAGAATCTGGAGTTCTGGCCTCAGTATCAAAGTAATTTGAACATTCAGCAAGGGATGGAATGTGAACTTTCAGCTTGGATGGTATTGGACGACGTGTTGACTAATTCATAAAGTAAAAAT
>Ga0194133_10008562_pt1 | contig 11908 bp, 9 predicted proteins | sample TA2KigOf40mmetaG_FD_155448 | JGI IMG/M metagenome (GOLD analysis project Ga0194133, IMG submission 155448) | Freshwater microbial communities from Lake Tanganyika, Tanzania - TA2015055 Kigoma Offshore 40m | ecosystem: Environmental > Aquatic > Freshwater > Lake | place: Tanzania: Lake Tanganyika...
TGTGCAGTCCCTTCTGTTCCAAAGTTTTTTTACTTTAGCTTCCAATTTGATCCCCTAGATCCTAATTCCAATTACAGTGACCCTTTATTTCCACAAGAAAGAACAGTTTTAGCATAACAATACCAAAACTTGAATTAACATGGGCAGACTCAATATCGCTCTAAAACAACTAAGGTGCCAGAAATGGAAAAAAAATTTGAGTAATAAAAAACATTTGATATATTTCAAAAATCTTTGAAAGTCTTCTAGGATTTTCGAGATCTGTTATTGCTTTATGTTATATTTCCACTAAAATTTCTGATCTCTTTACTGCAAATGAAACTTCAAAATGAAGATTTAAATCTCAGGGTTTATCCTCAATTGAACTATCAAACCTAAAGGATTCAACAAACTCTTCAATTAGTGTGCTGAATCACAGTTTCAAAGATTTTTAACAAAGGTATAAAACGAATCAAATAAGGATTTCCTTTCCAGATTCTTTAGAGAAAGTTTCACCTTCTTGAATATTAAGATTGATTGTATTTTCTAAAAAGTTAAGACCTGACTTTTAATATTTTTATATTACCATTTTTACTAATATTTGTTTTTTAAAATTTTCTTGAAGTCTACATGATGGCCCTAAAATCTCATTTTACCCAAAGGCAAAACAGTGGTCAGTCCGTCAGAAAGTTTTGTTGCAGTAATAAGTCCATTTTTCAAATAAGTCTTGAATATTTTTCTAGTTTTGTCAATGCCTAATTTATGAAATTCTTGCTTTTGAGTAAATAAGATTAACAAACAGCCTAATGAGCTAAGTTTGATGCTGTCAGGTCTTTTGGTTACCCATTAGCTGTTACTTCAAAAATATTTTGCAATTTTTCTAATGGAAAATATTTCTATCTAAAAATTTCAGACCTTTATCTGACGGTTCTACATACCAGTAAACAAATTTTCAATTGATAAATGCTTACAATCAAAAGAATATATATATAGCCCTTAAAGAATGCTGCATGAATGACAATAAATATAGATTGAGGACCCTGACAGGGTAAGTCCGTGAATCCAGTCTAATTACTCTGTCAAAGCAAATGGGGTCGCTGTGGCTGAGTGGTCAAGGCATCAGGCTGGGAATTGGAGGGTTGACGTTATTTAGCAATTTGTTATCCATCACAGTTCCAAGAACCTATCAGGGTTGACCCTGTAGTCCAAAAATGGGTCTAATAATTGGAAGGCAATCCTGGTTGGAAAAACACATCCCAAGTAAGGATGCAGCGCCCCTGATGTTGTTAAGCAGAAATCTGCTTTTCAGCACACTTGGTTTTCAAATCACAAATGATTTTGTCTGGAAATCACAAACAGGGAAGGCTGCTCATTCATCTAAATTTGTCAAGCTACTTTATCTCATAATTTGAGATGCAAGGACTAATTTGATCAGATTTTATTGAAATCTGCACTATCTTTTCCCCCAACATGAATTATCTAGCAATTTTTTGCCCATCACAATTCCAAGACCTCAGGGTGGACCCTGCTGTCCAATTGTGGGAGAGCAAGGCACATTGAAAAAAATTCCCAGGGTGTTAGGATACAGTGTCCCTGATGTTCCCAAGCAAAAATATGCTTTTCATGGTTCTCAAAGAAAAATGTATAAAAATGCATTGGGCGAAATGTCTCTTACTACAATAACTCTTTGCACATTGAGCTCATATATCTCAGCTCCTAAACAAAAATTGAAAAAATGCCCAGGATGTTATGATACAGTGTCCCTGATGTTCCTAAGCAAAAATCTTCTTTTTAGGACACTTGGTTCTCAAAGAAACATGTATAAAAAATGTTGGACAAAATGTTGACATGAGTTTGGTGAAACGTACACAAAGCTATTTGCACTCAAGCTCAATAATTTATCTCAGCTCCCAGACAAAAATTCAAAAACTTAATTAACCAACTTGCCAAATCTCAACCCTTTAGCTTCAGAAGTTTAGGAAGAGAAAGCCGATGACAGACATGAAATTTTATTTTTCTAGAAGCGCTACAGGAAAATCTAAACATCCTCCCTTTGCTTCGCTTCGGTCGCTTGGGAGGGATAAACTTATTAACGTTATTTGAAAATCCTTTGTTTCAATTTGGTGTCAAAATCAAAAGCTGATTTTTGTCCTTAAAGCCAACTATCTTTTTAACTCCAGGTAATGAATTGAAAGTCTGGCAATCAAGTTACATCTTATCATCATCTCCTTCTGATAGTTTTGAGGAAAACTTCTCATTCATTTGGAAACACCTGATGGGAAAAATATCTTTCAATTCATTTAGAGACTTTAGATATTATTCATCAGATGGACTTCCTTTCTTACCTTGCCAAGGAGGTTTTTCTGTAGTTTTGTCTCATCATGTCAAGTTCACTTTTCTGTGTCTGAAATCATGATTTGAAATTTCTTTAAAGTACAAAACTTTTTACTGATTTTTCTCATTTACCTCAATAATTTTTGTGTGATACTCCCTCTTTTTAGAGATATAACTCGAGGGCAATGGATTGAAATCTTCAAATGCAATCTAAAATTTCATGTGAGTGAAAGAAAATTAAATTTTGCCATGGTATATTTGAAATATTTCTTGTGCCAGCTTTCATGACGTATTTGCAGAAAAACTCTTTTTGTCTGACTAAAAAGTAATTAAAAGTTTCTTTCAACTCAACTGGCTTTATCCTTAATTAATTGAAATATCAACATTACCTTTGTTAACGCTTTTACATCTGAGGAAGTTTCAAATTTGTGCCTAAGCAAGTTTAAAATGGTTGAATAATCACTTTCTTGCAACAAATCCTCCTCTGCTGACTTGAAAAGTGCTAAAGCATATCTGAACAAAACCTAAAAGAGTGGGGTATACGAGAACTCGTTGAATCCGAACTCGTCGAATCTGAACTCATCGAACCGAACTCATCGGATATCAAACTCGTCAAACAAACAAACTAGTCAAATTACAAACTCATTGAACTATGAACTGGTCGATCAGGGCTCTGGGGTCTGGGTCCCCCGATCCCAGAGCTTTGCACAGTTAAGGTTAGGATAGGTTAAGTTAGGTTAAGTTAGATTAGGTTAGGTTAGGTTAGGTTAGGTTAGGATTGAGTTTGACGAGTTCGTAGTTCAACGAGTTAATAATTTGACGAGTTTGTAATTCATTGAGTTTGCAATTTGACGAGTTCATTGTTAGACGAGTTCAGATTAGAGAGTTCTCACAGTATCAAAAGAAATTATAAAAATATGAGATACTAAATAAGTTTTTCATTTTTACCTTATTCCCCTCAAACAGGAATGAATCCCAAATGTGTAAATAGGTCTTCACCGGAATAGTCTCAACAAATATGCATAAAAACCAATTGAGAGTGAAAAAAGTGGTATCTACTCCATGATTTTTTAAATGATCACCGAGCCTTGGAAGTTTTTCTCCCACAATTTCTTTCAAAACTTCCTTGAAGGACAAAAATACCATCACTTTTTCAATCTAACCAATATTTTTTGCTCTAAACCTGGTCGACTTGGGCACCCAAAAGTTGCTTATCTCTGCAAAAATATTCAGGTGGCATAAGATGTTCAACAACATAAACCAGTGTCCAGAATGCATCCTCTTCACTCATAAATAAAAGAGGGACTGCTGCTATGCGATTGAAGCCCTAAAAATTTCACAAACTTTGCTCAAAATGCCACTTTTTGATCAAAACATTTCTTACTTGACAGTATTCAACCTCTGGATTGTGGAGGCTGTAGGCAAGAAGTACCCTTCTTAGTTTTTCAATACCTTCTGAGTCAGGCTTGGAAAAATGTTCATTGTCTGGTAAGGTTCTAAGTAGGTCCAATTCAATCTGAGATATAAATAACTTATAAGGAAATAAGCCCCATACAATCACCAAACCTCCTTACTGTACAAAACATTGTTTAAATTTTTGTTTGTTAAAAGGTATTTGAAACTACTTTTCCAAAACTTTACTTGTTTAGTTGCTGGAGACAAACTTCTTGTGTTGTGACAGCCAGACAAAAGCTTGTAGTAATCAACAGGAAACTGAGAGCTTTGGTCTCTCAAAAGCTTGAAGTTTACAACTGCTTTCCAAATCATGCCCTAAAAATGATGATACAGGTAAAAATTATTGTGTGCTTTGTTCAATTTGAAGACTTTTTAGCGAGTCATGTGGGTCAAGGGTAGTAGAAGCAAAGGGGGAAACAATCAAAAGATGACGGATGAATATGATAAGCAAAAATCTCAGAGATGACCTTCCCAATCAAGAAAAGAATCAATACTGAACTGATTATCAATAGAAACATGGGGCTTAATATACACAAGGTAGATAAAGAAAGGGATCAAGAAAATATCTTATAAGGAAAATGGATCAAAGAAATAACTGACCTCTTGGAAGAGGGTAAAACTGAAATGGCGGTAAAAGTAAATGCGGGAATGAAAACACGGCAGCTTGTTATGAATGACTTGCTTTACAAGCGGAAGGAAAGACAAACTAACGGCAGCCTGTTTGAAAAGACTGAGCTTAATAGACATGCAAAAAATATCATAGCACAAAAAATAGGGTCTTTCAGCATATACTAAGATATTTTATTACGGTTTATTACGGTTAAACTTATACCCTTTGATTCATGGGAATTCCTTGTCTCAAAAGACTTTTGTGCTCTGCAGTCATTTGAAAAGATGCACTGGTAAAAAAGATGTTAAGTCATTTCAAAGCATAAGAGTTTGGGGGGAAAAAATCAATAAAAAGTATTTTTTGTTTCTTTACCTGTTGTTTAAGCCATCAACAATTGTATTCCAGAGGGGCTCACTGTTTGCCTGAATTTTTTAAAAAGGTTACTAATTTACTGAAAAGATATGATTTTGTTGGCATTTCTGGGGTGCTTTGCTAGGTATAAATGATATACTCAAAGTTTAGTTACCTAAGGGAACTTTTTCATGATTAAAACTGAAACTCTTTACCTTTTTCTCTATGAAATCCTCCAGTCCAATCTCTTTGATATCCTGAATTCGAAATCCAAATCTGTCAAAATAATATTTTAAGCAAAAAATCATTATCACAAGGCTGACCTCTTTCTGGGTGTTTATATATTTAGCTAATTGGAGGTCCCTGGTGCTTAAAGTTTAATTTAAACTTGCTCTAGATACTTTTTTCTCGCTTCTGGGATTTCTTTTTTTTGTTGTAAAGTCAGGTAGAAAAATGACTTTGTTTTAATTAATCAAATAGAAGATGAAGAAAATTTAAGAAACTTTTTTACTTGTCATAACTCACTGTCCCTAGAGTTTTCTTTTCTTCTTGAGACTCAATATCTTTCAAAAGTTGAATTGCCACATCTCTAGTTGCCAAAGAAAATCCATCATGTGGATTGATGAGTTCGTTTAAAAGTAGAGAATATCTGGATTGAACCTGACTAAACCTTACTTCTGACTCCATACCTTCCCTAAAAAAAAGTTGAATGAAAACAGTTTAACAATTAATATTTAGAACTTTGAACAATCAAAAATGTTCTTACAAATGAAGTTTCCTTTCTCTTTCATTGGCTTGTTGCTTTAAGTGATTCAATTCCAAAACTTCTTTGTTAAGAAATTTATTTTGCATTTCATATGCTGCAATCAAGTCCTAAATTAGAATTAAAAGAACCCAGAAACTTGATTGCAAGTTATTACAACAAAAAAAGAAGCAGTCATATAGCCACAATTTATTCTGACCTGTAATCTTTCTATTTCATCATTACTAGAATTACTTCCAGAATGGGTTCTTGGTCTGTTTGACCTTGTTTTGGAGTGAAAAAAACTGTGATTAATGAAACAGAAAGTCAGATGAAAGAGGCTGATATAATAAATTACCTTGAAATGATTTCTGGTCCACTTTGAAATGCAACTAAAGTGAAAATATTTAATTTACATTAAAGTTATAAAAGTATATGGTTTGGTCGACCAAACCTTCACTAGCTTGAGATCCAACATCTATGAATTCCTTGAACTCTCCTTTATCACTATCAAAAGAGATTCCGTTGGAGTTACTGTGCAAACGCATTAAGCTAGGGTGCTTTGGAGGTTGCCCATGAGGTGAAGATGATCTCAGATGTAAGGGACAGGGCTTAGGCTTTGCCATTGAGAGCAAAGCAGATCCTGAAGACTGTGAGCTCATTTTAAGGTCATTGACTGTTGCTGCAAGCATCACATTGTTCAGTTCAATTTCATGCAATTGGTTTGTAAGTCTGACAAGGGACTGGTCTTTCACCTGAAATGAGAATGACTTTGGAAATTAGAGCATCTGAAATCTGAAACTTATGGTCAAATCATCTTCAAAAAAAGTTTCAGAATAAAGAATGAATTTAAGGATATTTTTTAAATCAACTTTTACAATGATTAGTGAAATAAATGTAGATGGCACAAACAACACGTAAACCTTTTTTATGCAAAGCCAATTTTTCCTAAATCATTCCAGAAAAATGATCAAACTCAATCATTAGAATGAAACGCACATCTGTTTCCATAAAAAATCTTCATTTGGTTTTTATCCACATCTGTCACTTCCTAATTTTATGCAGAAAAACAGCCAATTGTAAATATTTGAGCAATCCAATTAACCTATAACCATTACTCACAGAACCCTTTTTCCAAATCTGAAGCAAACAGCCTGAATACAGAAAGTATAAAAGCAGATCTTCATTTAGGCTGGAATTGGAGTTTTACATCACCTATTCAACACCTATACCAGAATGTGTTCCCTGTCTGACTGCTTCTCCATACTTTGCTGTTTGGTCACCAGATAATTTTGATCTTACCATCATTGTCAAGTAAGGTAATAATAAAGCAAATTTTTATATTACTTCCTTGTTTTATTCTAATCTGTGAGATAGAAAATCAGGCCTCTCGCATCTCAGTGAGAGAGGTTGTTCTCATAAAAACATCTCCATACATAAATAGCACACAGCAAGAATTTATTTTCAAGCTCATATTTTTCTCTGAATAGTTCTAAATTTAATTATCTACATTTTTACTTAGCATTTTTCCTAGAGCTTCTTTTGTTATTTAGACAAAGAAACCATCTCAAAGATTAGCTTTGATGTTAAAATAATGGCTTACATAGAGCTTTTCTCATGCTTTATAGACAAAAGCAACATAAGTCTGTGACATAATTTATACTGAAAACCTACCATTTTAATGTATCTAACCAAGAAAATAGAACTATTTTCACTATACTTTACCTGTTCTTATCATGCAATGTTAATGTTTTTTAAATCAAAGGATGATTCTAAATCTGAAAGTAATCTTTTTTTTCATTTGACAAAAACCAACACAGAAAAGGAATCTATTGAATGGAAAAATTGTCATGACAAAGCATAATGATGTTAAAACCATCTTTCATTTATATCATGAAGATAATTTTTTGACCACTAACTGTGTATGTATCAACTAAAAAAAGTTTGGAAAAGTGGACAAAATGTGAAAGATCCAAAAAAGAAAGATTAATCAGCAATAATAAAACAAAGAAACCATAGCTCTTTCATCCACAAATCTACTAACATATCTTGCCTCAATAAAATCTTTGAAAGTCTTGATTTCCTCTTGAAGCTTTTTTATTTGATGTTCTTTCACATGTTGACTCATTATTAAATCTTTTGACTGAAAAACAGAAATTAATTCTTGTTTATGGTTTTGGCTGATAAATCATCGCTAAAGTACCTGAGTCTCAAGTGCAACTATTTGGATATCTTTCTGTCTCAGAATCTCCAACAGATGATCATCACTAAGGTTTGGATTTTGCAATTCAATCCTGAAGAACATCACAAAAAGGTAACAAGTTCAATTATTTGATAACACAATTGAAACTATTGGGCTTGAGCTTTCTTGTGAAAAGTCCAAGTGAAATGCCCTCAAAAATTCCTGATGAAATTTTGATTACATCATCAAGAGGATTAAAAATTTTCAAAAAGCCTTTGAGGGTTTAATTGTAGTTGGCTTGCGATTTGCAATAAAAAGTGGAAGAAATTCTTTCGGTCCTTCTTTTGAAGTCATTTTCTTTGAAAGTTTTCAAAAGATTTAAAAATTGCTTTCTTATTGGCTAATGTAAGAAAGATGATTTTCTAATGTTCCTCACAGGGTATTCTTTTCTTTTTGCAATTCCTCAACATGCAGTTTAAGTATGCCAATCGCATCCTTTGATGCTTGACCTTCTTCACGCAAAGCCTGAAGCTCATCTTCCCTAATCGATACCTCTTCCCTAAGGAAAAATTTCAACTTTATTTAGCTTTGACAAATTTTGAATTTACGTGACATGACAAAGTTAAAGATATCTCCAAAAAGCAATATGAACAACAAAGTTTTTGTATCTTAACACTTTGCCTGGTCGTTTTATGGCACAAAAAATTTATTTGAATAACTTTCTTAATTATTATCGTTATGAAATACTTTTTCACCTGGAACATCCATAACTTTTTGTTCCTGTCAAAGGTTTGTGATAATAAATCATGCCTAATTTGGAAGGTGCCACTGCTATTGAAGGTGAGTTAGGTGGTATCAATCTTGAAGAGCTGAAGGACTTCTTGTCTCGCAGAGATTTGTGTAATTTGTTGATTGCCTATTAAATATATTGGAAAAAGTCTTTGCTAAGCCAATAAAAAAGCATAAATGAAACCTTTATTCAAAGGAAGATTACATGTCCCACCCAAGGAATTGGGAGAGTGTATTTACTTGTCCAACGTGTAATTTCTGCTTTGAGCTAATTTAACAATTTCAACATTCAAGTCTTGCTTGACAGCAGGTCAGGGAAAAACATCGATTTGTCTAATGACGGTTCAATTAATGTCATTTTGCCTTCGACAATTTGCCAACTATGTCAGTTCACCAAATGTTTGTTTCCCCCCTCCCTAACCTTCAAGGTTAGGAAGGGGGAAACATACCATGAAGGGGGAAACATGCTTTGGGGGTTGGTTGGGTTAGGTTAGGTTTCCAATAAATGCCCTTTTGGTTAAAGGCTGATTAGGCAAACAGACATTAGGCAAAATGGCAAGAGGCAAATTGAGTAAACTGACATTGTAGGCAAAACAACATTAGGCAAACCATTGTAGGCAAAACGTCTGTTATACGAAAGATCATTAGACGAATCAACAAGGTATCACAGGTCAGGGTTTTAGTTAACACTTTCCTCTGCTATGTACTGTAACATGGTTGGGTTCAAGGTCTACTGTGAGAGTTGTTTATATGTTTATAGTCATGTAACAGTTGTGTTATATTCTGCTTAAACATCTTCCTCCACGTTATTGCTTTGGCTTAGTAAGATAGTATAAGGTCATATAATTTTGAGAACTAATGGCTCAGGCTTTAAACCTGGTACAAGCTTTTGTTAAGATAGGAAAAATAACAGACGATTCTTTGCTAAAAAGTTGATAAGCCGCTAAGATCTAAGATTGTGGGTTCAATCCCCTTCCATGCCACCAATTTTATGACAGGACACAATAAGTCAGGTAAATAGTAATCTACAATTACCATTGGCAAAGACAATTGTTTTTCTATACTCCTTCAGATGTTACAACAAAATAAGATGAAATTTTACTGCAAATACCTTTGTACTTCCAGGCGTAGATGAAGACCCAGAAAGTGTGTTTCCCAAAACAGAGGAGGCCAATAACCCATCTTCTGCACAACTTTCTGTTGCTAAATGAGGATCAGAAGCTGGTAAAGTTGTTGTTCTCGAAAAGGTAAAAAAGTTCGGTTTTCCAACTCTTCAAATTATAAAATAGCTCTTGAATTATAAGATAACCATATATAAAAAATGAATGCTATAATTTGAAACCTTGAAATCAGTCCGAAACCGCCACCAAAAAATGCAGTTTTATTTGGTGAATAGTAGTCTGCTGACCTGGGAGGAGGGGTGTACATCTCAAACAATAAACTGGGATCAGTCCTAAAAAATGAAGAAATTGCAAATGGTATCAAAATTGATATGAGGACTTTTGCTTTTTCTCTTTACTTTCATGCCTTTCATGTCAGGTGGAAAATGAGAAATCAAAGTTTTCACGTAATTCCTTTGAAAAGCACAAAAATTATTGAGAAAAATGATTTTTTACCTTGACACTTTTCAATTAAAGGCCTCAAAGCCAAAGCAAGGTATTAGCTGATGAACACAGCTTAAAAAATTTATTGCTTTAAGATATAATTTTTAAAAAGAGTTAAAAGATGCTAGCATTAACTTATGTAATTTGAAATAAAACAAAAAATGATGTCTGTTGGATTCTTTCTCTTGATCAAAATTTATTGTTTAGAGAAAAATGGAAAAAAGTTCAAAAAATTTTAATGCTATTTGCTCTTTAAGCTTTTGATTCGCATTGATAAAGTAGTCTTGAGACCTTTTAGACCAAAAAATGGAACTCAGACACTGATCTTTTAACTCTTTTTTATATTCAAAAAAGTTTAGATAGAAAAAAGGGTAATTGAAGAGCAAGAACTTGAATAAGATTAACAGAAAGACTTCAAGTATAATTATGCAAAGTGACGCCTTCCTTTAGCTAAAGCTTTGAATTTCAACAAAAAGAGAGATTAAAAAAGTTTTCAGGTAACCCAATCTAATAAGCAGAAGAGATCATGAGCTTTTGGTAAAGTTCTTGCAATAAAACTTTTCCTATGGTTTGACTATAAAAGATTCAATTTTCCTTTTCTTAATGTAAAAGTTAACTCATGTTGAACTGAATAACTTGTATAATAAAAAAATCTCATTAAAAAAAGAATTGAAAGTGTAGAGTAATAAAAGTTTTCAATTCAACAAAAATGTCTTAATCCCCAACAATTTCAATGGGTCCCAAGAAGCCCTATATTCCACCTCAATCCCCTTACCTCTGTGAGGGATGGTTTTTACTGTGTTTGGACTCTAAATCTTCATTCCACAAAGGGATGGAAAGCCATGCATGAGAAGCATTAAAGTTGCAAAATAAATTTCTGGTTTTTGATGGGCACAAGCTAAAATTTTGAGCTCGAGCCAAGCCAATAGCAAAACAAAGATGGCTGACAAAAGCAGAGTCAGGTCTGTCTCAAGCTAAGTCAAGCTGAACAACTTTGAGTCAAGCTGTTTGTGTTCAACAATCCAATTACTTAAAGAAAAATCCTTGAAACACTATTTTTAATAATAAGTAAAAAATAGCAAATAAGGAACACAGACATACAGATACCATAAATTTTCATACATTACTGTCAGTTTAACGATACTATGTCGTTTCGCCATATGCCTTTTTGCCATATGCTGATTCACCATACTCGATTCGCTATATGAGCCAGTTCGCCATATGCCGATTCGCCATACATAAGCCAGTTCAACATATGAGCCGATTCGCCATACGGCGACAACAACTTTATTGCTAAACTAACCTAACCTAACCTGAGCGCACGTAAACCGAACCCTGCGGGGCTACGTCGTATGGCGAATTAGCATATGGCGAACTGGCTCATTCCCCAATTTAACACTATATACTTAGAACTTTGAGAGTTTTGATAATGTTAGACTGATTAAGTGGATGATAGTTCTGTGGATGGATGAAAGATTAATTCATAGATTGATACTACTTTTTTAACACTAACAGCTTTCTAAAAATCATTAAAAATTTATGAATAACCAATAGAAATTAACTAAATATTGACATTTTTATACAGGCTCTTGAGTTTAGACAATCTGTAAGGCCAGCTTTGAGTCGAGCTGGAAAAAATGGGCTCGAGCCATAGACATCTTATACATAGACTGCGCCTCTTTGCATACATTGCAGTAAAGATTTGCACCTTAGTGATTTTGGGTTTACCAACAGCTGTATCTATGCGGCTCAGGTGGGGTCAGCTATTGGTAAACCTATACATAAACCCAAAATTGATTTTTATGATCCTTTCTCCCTCTATATATCCGATCTCTATGGCTCTAGCCAGCTCGCCAGTGGCT
>Ga0194133_10008563_pt1 | contig 11907 bp, 5 predicted proteins | sample TA2KigOf40mmetaG_FD_155448 | JGI IMG/M metagenome (GOLD analysis project Ga0194133, IMG submission 155448) | Freshwater microbial communities from Lake Tanganyika, Tanzania - TA2015055 Kigoma Offshore 40m | ecosystem: Environmental > Aquatic > Freshwater > Lake | place: Tanzania: Lake Tanganyika...
ATCAGTGCATGGGAGAAATCAACAAGTGCAGCTGTTGATTTTCCCACCTGTGAAACCTGTGCTCTCCTGCATGCAGAGAGCACAGAGATAGCTGTGGTTTGTTTGGAAGGCAAACAAACCACTAGATGTCTTTGATTCTCCAAAAAGTTGACTTTTCAACTCGGTGTTGTTGAAAAGTTTCAACTTTTAGGATCCACACAACATCTGCTGAGTAGTAGGCTTGGAGTCTCGGCGACGTGAACAAAAAACTACGCAGCAGGAAATGGCGAGCCTTGAAGATCTTCTTAATCATGCGACTAGCGTCATGAAAGACAGTGTGGCAGGCTCCACCAAGAATCAGGTGAGAATTTTTTGCACTAAGAATAAAAACTCGTTGTATAGCGATCTTTAAAACCAAAAATTTTTTAGTACACTCGTGGCTGGAAAGCCTGGGAGGAAATTTGTCAATTCCATCAAATACCTCATTTAGCAGCTAAATTGTCTCATCTACTCGCGTTTCTGGCGCACATTCATCAAGAAAGGAGCCAAAACCAAAGCACTTTGTACACGTACCTGTCAGCAGTTGCCTATAATTACCGTGTTAGAGGTAAACAATTTGTATCATATTAACCATGGAGGGAGCTAACTTTGTTTCACTGATAGGTCTCCCTAGCATTTCTGAAGATGTTTCCATCTCTTTATTCATGAAGGGAATCAAGCGCCAGGGCTTGACAAATCCTCCTAAACAGGCTCTACCTCTTACTAACGAAATGCTGGCCAAGATGAGGACCCTTTTAGACAAACGTCCAAACGTGGTGCAGTGGAGGACCATCTGGAGAGCTCATGTCGAGTTTGGATTAATGCTCAGATTCGACGATGTGAAAAGATTGAAAGTCAAGAATGTTAGTTTTGAAACTAACTCAGAGGGCCCCTTCATACGTCTTAAGCTGGAGGGAGGAAAAGCTATTATGAGTGCCACTAAGGCCCCCGAGCGACAACTAGTTCCGACCGGCAAACCTGGCTGCCTATATGATCTCACCGTCAGGTATGCTTTAATTAAAATTAAAATTTCGAAACAACTCAACTTTGGTTATTTATCCCTAGATATCTGAAGTTTTTGAAGAAACATTTTAAGAAATTTGACGGTTCCCTACAGCCAACCTGTGCTCCTGGACATGCTCGCCGGCCCCATCCAACCCGTTGCATTAACTATGGCCTTGCAGTTGCAGACCTCCGAAAAATGCTAGACAATCTAGGTTATGACGGGAAGAAATATTCCGAACATTCGGGCAAGCGAGGGGGAGCCACGTACGCAGCTCAAGTAGGCCTAGATGAGGAAAATATCCGCGTAATAGGGGACTGGAAAAGCGTGCAAACAGCTCGACTATATATTGAACAAAACACGCCACTTCGAATTAAAAGAGTGAGGCAGTTACAACAGCATTTGTAAATATTTATTCACATGTTGTCAAAATACACAGCTAACATTGCAAAATCTGTAAATCCAAAAAGGGGAGTTTTGGTAGCATTTTCATTCTGGCAGATATAAGCTTTAAGGGGTTGGACTGATTTAAAAGGGGGCACCAATTTCCCACCGGAAAAGATGAGGGTATAATAATGGGTAGCAGGCCAGTCTGGCACAATAAGAGTGCCTTTGCATTTCTCCCTTCTAATCTTCAAAATGGTTCTTCCAGCCTCTCCAACAGGGGGGCAGACCCATAGTGATCCAATATTCCAGTTGATAGTAAATGCATCAGTTTCCAGGGCTTTTTCGTGATAAAATTTAGAAACAAACTTAGGGAGCCTGGCATTAATGTTGTCAGCAAACAGGTCCACTTCATACTGAAATTCATTGTTGAGGGCTTGAAAGGAAGCAAAATCAATGCTCCAGTTATCTGAATCCTTAGTTTTGGACAAAGTGTCCACTTCTGCCAGCCTTGGGTCTTCACGCCTGATATGCAAAATTTGCAGCTCACAATCCATGTCCTTGACCATTTTAACCAAATCAAAAAGGGCATTCTGGATTGCTGGAATCGAGGAGCCTTTGTTCCAGAAAGCGACCACATTTGTGCTATCTGTACACCAGATGACATTTTTGCTTTTCAGAAGGGCGACTTTGTCAGCATGTTTCATCATTTTGTGAATGGCAAGTAGCTCTCTCATGCCACTTGATTGCTGTCTTTCTTCTCTTGAAAGGAGGAATGAAAATTCCACAGAAGTGTTGTTATCATAGAATTTCACCGCTGCTTTAAAAGCAGAAGCATCTGAAAATGCCCAACAACTGGGAAGTGTTGATGATTTGACAATTTGATCCTTCTGCAGCACAACGCCTTCCAGGGCTGCTGACAACCTAACACCTTCCATCCAGCAAACAATGGGGAAGCCATTGTCTTGTTCTGCCCTACCGGCGAAAAATTTCCATTCCTTTTTAACAGCGGCTACCAAGGGTGTAGATCCTTTCCATCCCTGAGTTTCCACATGCTGATTGATGGCACAATAAGCTGATCTAGTACAAATCCTGGCCAATGGCCCGTGACTGAGAACCAAGGATGCGAGCTTTCCAGTTATGGAGGCCAGCTCTTTGAGCGGGATAGAATCCAGCTGGACTGCGTCCTCCATCTGCTTAACAATTGACAGCAATCTCTGCTGAGGGCATTGAACTTTTCCAGCATTGGAATCCAGGATAAACCCGAGATACTGCTTAACAGTAGACCCCTGGCCTGGGGTGTCTGACTTATCCAGGGCCAGCTGCCATCCTGCCTGTGTAATAGTTTGATACACAAGACTCAAAGCATATTTAAGCTGGTCCAAAGAGGGGGCCATTACGATGCCGTCGTCAATATAAATTGAAAATTTAATGCCCTTTTTATGCAGGTAACTCAGGAGAGGTTTCCACAGCTTTGTGAAAATGTGTACCGCTGAGTTTAGTCCAAAAGGTAAGCATTTGTATACAAAATACCTTTTTCCAGCTGGAAAATCCAGGGCTGCTCCCAAATAGGGAATGGAAGCCTGACTCATTTTCACTTGGTAGTAGGCAGATTTTAAATCAAAAGTGGCCATGAAGTCCTGTGTTTCTAAACATTCTAACACTTTTTCTAGGTGAGCAAGCTTGACTTGGGGGGGATCAACATGCAAGTTGATCCAACGTGATCCATCAAAAACCAATCTGTGTTTGACTTTACCAGCCACCATCCTTGTCACCAATCCTAGAGGATTAATGCATAAAGGTTTGGAGTCTACAAACTCTATGACTCCCAACTCAGCCATTTCAGTAACAATTTCTTGGCAGATTGCTAGGTTGTCTTTAACTGTCTTATTGTTTGGGGCCTCAAAAGGCTTTGGCAGCTCCCTCCAAGGAATCTGGTATCCATTTTTAATGGTGTCTGCCATCTTGTTAGAAATACCCAAAGTGGAGGTCCAAAACTCAAAGTACTCTTTATCATGAATGCTGCCAGCCTTGAATGGACGGACCTCTACTCCCTGAGAGTTAGCCCCCCCCAGCTCAGCGGGGGTTGCGATAACAGCCGAAACTTCCTCCCTGATAACCTCAGGGGGCCCCATAAGTGGCCCGATACCCTGCATATTCACACTAAAATACCAGATGAAGTGTAATAAGATTTATTTGCCACCGGCAGACTAAATTACAACATTTACTTGTTAGTGGCCACTGGACATTCTCTGAAAAAATGGCCAAGCTCCCCACAATTATTGCAGCGCATTGCCGCTTTATTGCGGGGAGAATAATGGGGCGCCGGGGAATGCGCGGGTGACTGAGCGATCGGGCTCAACAGCTGTTGCAAAGGTAGCTGAGGCGAGAAGGGCCCCATTGGGCCAGCCCCATAGGCAAATGGGCTCCCGAAATGGTAAGGAGAGTACCTGGAAACCACACTGATTACTGGACGGTCAATAAAAACCAGACTTAGGTACTTACGGGGGACGATTTCCACCCGTGGACATTCTCCTTTTCTTGGGGGTGCTAAACCCCTTCTTCTCATCATCCTTTTTCTGGTGCTTTTTAGCGACCTTCAGCCAATTTTCGTCGGCCTGACCACCGGCTTGCAAAAAATCAAGATCCCTGGCAAAGGCCCAACCCTAAAAAGGACCAGATTACAACTGGCTTAAGATTTATAAAGGCTAAGCCTACCTTGGACTGAGCAGTCATTGTAACAAACAATCTCTTGATCGTGACCCTTGAAGCCGCCTTAGCCAGGTTAAACCGTTCCTCCTTCTGATCATCCGTGAGCGGGTCGGTGCGCTCAATATCCTCAAACAAATATCTCGTGAGCAGAAACTGATTTTCAATCAGTTCCTCCAAAAACACCATATTCTAGACAAGAAAAACTGTAGACCTTTTAACTTATACTTAGTACGATGGTAAGATACCTGGCGTATGGCCTCGTCGCCTCCCGCCCGCGCAGTAGCCACAGCGGCCTTCATGGTCTTCATCGACTTTTCAAAGTCGGCCTCCGTCTGGTCATAAAACCTGCAAGCAAACGCTTGAACTAGACAAATTGGCAAAAATCGTGCCCACGTGCACCACTTCCGGTCGGCCATAACTCGACCGATCGAAAGGAGGGCGCTCCCGATCGCTAGCCATTCAGAGCCTTAATCCATTCAAGCCATAAACCGAGGCCCTAGAGGCCCTAGAGGTCACAAGACCGATAATTAAACAGCCACAACTGGCTGAGCAACTTGGACCTTTGGAAAGGCCTTTTTCTTTAGAAACCAATCAACAAAAAATACCTCTTATCAAAGCAGGGTGCGGCCATCGCGATGATCACCTTCAACAAAGAGAAGAACTTGCAGAAGCACTCGAACAAGGAGCAATTGGAGTCTCGGCGACGTGAAGCTTGGAGTCTCGGCGACGTGAATAATCCTGAACCTGAACCAGTCTGGACAACAGTTGACTCTTGAATGAAGCTGTACTGGTTGAGAGAGGAGAGAGGAAGTGGCTTGGGAGAATCAACAGCTACCTGTTGATCCCCCCAAGCCAGCATCAGTGCATGGGAGAAATCAACAAGTGCAGCTGTTGATTTTCCCACCTGTGAAACCTGTGCTCTCCTGCATGCAGAGAGCACAGAGATAGCTGTGGTTTGTTCATGTTCATGTTCATGTTCATGTTCAAATGAAACTTGAACATGCAATCCATGCAATGCTCTTTAAGTAATTGTCATGGATTGCATGTTCAAGTTTCATTTTTAGGACTTCAGGATCTTAACCTTTCAAAGCAACATATGTATCATACGCGTAGGAAATGACAAAAGCATCCTGTGGTAAGACGTTAGGTAGCTGGGAGAGGTACAAGGTAAAGAGTTTAGGTCCAAGAATTGATCCTTGAACACAGTCTATTTTAAGGTCTTCGGGTGTGGATAGAGAGGAACCCATTTTGACTTTGAATTTACATTCAGTCAGAAAATCCATTAGAATGGACATAAGGTTTGAGTCAATTTTGTCTTTCAAGAGTTGATAAAATGCACCTGGGCAAAGGAGATCAAAAGCGGCTGTAAGATCAATGCTGTACGTTCACATTTAGCTCAGTTTCATCGATCTTACTTTTTCCTTCCAGATCACTAATAAATTTCCAGAAGCTTTTTGGGTTTTCTCAATTTATTTGTGTTCGTATTTGCTGTCTCTTGACAGCTTGTATTCTACTTTTGATGTTTCTATTCAGAACCTTTAAGGCTAGGTTTTTATCGTGCATTAGATTGTAGGATTTTTTCAATTTTTTTTTCTTCATCATTTCAGTGTCAAGGTCGGATTTCCTGCTAGTTCGTAAGATCCTGTAAGGCCAGACAAGATCTAAAGCATGCGTGATACTTATAACCAGATTGTTATTTAGAGCATTAGCATCATTAGTGGTTACAGACGGTAGTGGTAGCATGTGATTCATGATTTTAGTTGGAGAATACTTTTCCCAGTTTCTTCGTGAAACTTTCAATCTCTCAATGACAACCGTTTTTATTTTTGACTTCACTAAAATCATCTTATGGTTACTTGTGAGCTTGTTGTGAATTCTGACAGTTATATCATTGTTGGAGAGTACAAGATCGGGCAATGAAGATTTGATTTTGATAGCCTGGAAACGTGCCATTACCGATGAGTGTAACAAACAAATACTAGATTTAATCAGTTAACAGCAGAAGGTTTTTTTTAACAAGAAATTGATTAATGCACTTTTGAGACTAATTTACAAGAATATGGAAGTTAAATTTTTGTTAAGAAAAATTGAAAATTGTGCCTACGAGCCAATTTCTCTGTAAAGCTCGTTCCATTTAGAAAAAGCTTATATCAATCTTTCAATTTTCACACTACCTACAAACTTCTCTTGACACATACAAGTTCAATTTCTGAAAGAGTCTTTTTTTCAAAATAATTGAAATCGAAATTATTTGATGTTGTAAGTCCAGTAGTCTAGTTTCACAGTTCACAGCTGTACCTTTAAAAGATATCTCAGTTGACATCTTGATTGAAAATGGACAAAAAACAAAACAGAAACTTTTCTTTTTTCCTTATTTTTCCTTGTTTTGGATCCCGATCAGTGGTGCTTCCTCAATTTTTAAAATTTAAATAAACGAATTCATATTAGTTTGCCTTGCACATTTTTACACTTAAAATTTTTCATACTCATTCATTTTGCAGCATTTAGGGATATCGTGCATGGTGAAGTGAGGTCAGCACATAACCACTCTGCCAACTAAAAGTCAGGTGAAAACTCTTGGGATAACTTTACACGTTCGTCTACCTTACCACTCACAAATGTGGTTGGTTATTAATCTGAATGAACATATGTAGTAATGAAATTTGTTCTGAAAATGTATAACCTTGAAAAATATTTGAGGAGATTATCAGCCTACCAGAGTGAAAAACTAAGCTACATCAGAATTGAGATTTGCAATTGCAATAAATAAACTTTGCAATTGCAATAATAAACTAGTTTTCCTGGTAGTTTTAATATTGCATGATTATATTGTGCACTCAGGATCATCGTCAATTTATTACAATAACAAAACTCGATACATATTTAAAATCGAAAAACCAAAATATCTTAATCAAATATTAGGTGCGTTCCTGGATAAGATTTCTCTATTGTTTCTTTGTTTTCCAATGCACTTATACATGTATAAAATCGTATCTTAATCACTTGAGGTAGCTGACGACCATGAACAAGAGGCTGAAAGTGCTCAAAGATAGAGTTGAAATAGTTGCTACTTTTCTGCCAAACTAGAGGAGAAAAAATCCTTTGAGCGATCAGGGCATTGATAATTAATCGAGCACACATTAATCTGTCTAGCGCCTGAGATAATTGCAAAAAATAGGTCTTGAACGAAAGCCAATTGCAGGAACGTGAGTTAGGATAAAAGTTTCCCATCGAAAAAAATGCTCAAATTTGATATCGTAGTCAGGGACTTTTATGTTGCGTCTAGTTAAGTATTCATTTAATATAACATATAGTATAATGGAAATGCATTAAAACTGTGGTTTTCTGAGGAACGAATATTTTTGAAGCCACTTCAATAGATCAAAATAAAAATTAGATCTGAATAATCGATCGATGCAAAACACAAAAATTGTTTTAAATTTTTTGGCCGTTGTAACAATGTTCTTAGATTTTCAACTTTTTCGGCCCCTGATTAGTTGGGAGGTAAAAACTACCCGTAAATAATTGGTGAAAAAAGTGAGGCAAAGAGAAAGCAAAAAATCTAGGAAAAGATATCCTGGGCAAAACTGATCTAATTTCATTGCCCCAATTCGTGTACTGATTCGTGTTCATGTCTTTCCTTTGAGTATTTTTTGTCAATGTTGACTGCAACTTTTCAGTAAATATAATTTTTCATAAAAGAGATTAGTTCCTGTAAAAAATTACTTAAATAAGTATAAAATTTAGAAGCTAAGTTTCCTCATTTATTGGGCTCCACATCAAAAGGGGCTGATGAGGATACAAGGTGGCTCAATCAAGACAGCTTTCTACCATTTCTTCCCCTTATTGATTTGAAAACTCATATTTCCCTTATGATTTTATCAAACTTCGTGGTTTTTCTGTGCCGATTCGGTGGCCCTGTTAGGCTTCAAATGTATTTTGAGAAATTTGTAAGCTTTAATGTTTGGGGGGGAGGGGAGGGAGGCTTACTTCATAATGAGATTATTTCAACAGCTATTCTTAGAAAATGAGCGAGGAAAAAGAGAGATGCTAAAAAATTTTAAGTAGGAGAAAAGAGTTTCCTTGGTAACAATTGAAGAAATTTTACAAATTAAAACGCAAAGCAAAATTTGAGCACCTCACAAATTTTTTATTGGCTTAGTAAGTGCAAAAAAACTCGCTCAACCTTTGAAATTTTATTTGAAAGATTATGACAGAGCCCCGGATGGTTTGCTCTAATTTGTCACATTGAAAATAATTCCTTACTTTTTCGCTTTCGAAAATCTTTTTGAATTGCTAGAGACCACTGTACCATTAATCAAACATCAGATTATATTTACCAGCGCTAAAAAGAAGGTCGGAGGAAAACTAACATTTCGGAGCTATGCAACGGTTGTAAAATACAAACAAATCCATTAAAGGAACAAGTTGACTAAGGGTTGCCAAGAAGAAATGCGGTGAAATCTTGGAGGAGTGTTGGTTGGGTTGGGGAGCCTAAATCTTTGACTGTTTACAGAGCAATTTGTCAAGTTCTACCATGATATGTGGCAAAGTAGATTTCAATGTAGTAGGAGCTAGCTATTTTTCATCACTCCCTCAAGCTTAAGTCACTCATTTGATTTTCAACTAGAAGCATATTTTGAAATTCTTTATTCAACATAATTCACAAATGATTTTGAAGAAAATATCTCTTTTTTGTAGTGCTAGAGACAGCAGGTTACTACAAAAATATCGAAAAAATAGATTCCGGAAAAACCCCTTCTTTTTTGATCCAATTCTTAAGATGATTCAATACGAAAAAGTTTAAATTTTTAAATTGGAAGACAGTTGTCCTAATATTTTTGCATTAGGAACTAAACTCACTCGCCTTTTTTACAGTGTGTTGTTAGTTTGTAAGAGTCGGTAACTTCCAAAGGGACAATCGATCACCGTTGCTAAACTGTCACGGCAAATGACTGTGAGTATGGCCGAAAGTTCGGGCCCCAGTTCGAATCACAGTGAGGCAAACCTCTGACCCCAGATTGTAAAAAAATATGTAATTAAATAAATCTTTTAGAAAAGTACAGTATATATATATATATATATATACACTTACAATAATAACAAATTGAAAAGCTTGATGCTTATCAAAGCTGTAATTGGGCTACATCATTTTAATAAAGTATCCATATTGATGACCAAAGAAAGTAAAATTCTCGCTCACTAAAAAATAAAATATCAAAACCACCTATTGTTCCTTAAAAGGCCAAAGTCGAAAGGCATACTTTAAAAATGTAAAAAAAGACTTTTTATTCAACAGAAAAACCCATGTAGATACCTAAGTTTTTTCAGACACACTCAATCGTGACTTTTTAAGGATTTGATCTGACGAAGAAATAATCCTTATTAGTTTGATGAAAATGCTTCAACGAGTCATCCAATTCGCACTAAGATAGGTTTTGGGGAAAAAAGAGAAAGCAAATAACTTGAGTCTCGGACTTACTCAGGAACAGCAAACCAATCATTAAAGTAATGTCATGAAGCACTGCATATTCATGAAAAACATTTGTGCCAAACCTATCAAAATTAATGGTAATACGATTTAATGAAACTTGTTGAGAATTTTCTAATAGAATCTTTAAATCTTTAAAACTTATCAGAAAACTAATCGCAGTTAAATCTGCTTGTTGAGTTTAAGTCAAAAAGTATTGCAAACGTTTAAGGAAATCCGATCCCCTTTTTAGGTACATTTATTTTGCAATATTCAAAGTCAAAGAGAAGAAAAGGAATTAAAGAAATAATATAATTATTATTTTATTAGGATTTAACATTGCTCTGTATGCCAAGATTTATGCCGTATGAGATTTTCATTCCCTTTCAAGACAGTCCTCTCTGAACAAGATTAAATTATCAGGATATGAAACTTTCAAACCTCAAACTTGAATTAGCTAAAATTTCGTCTCAAAAACATTTATCATAAGAAATAGCTAACAATTTTTATTTGGTTTCACTCTTTGTACTTTCTCGAACATTATTTGATCATAAAAAGACAAAACAAGAAAAAAGAATTCTCTCATAATCCAAGTCCCAAATAAATCATGATTTTTGGTTCAAACCAAATTATATAGGATCAACCGTCGAAGAAAAAATATTTGGGACCAAAGCTTAACCAATATCGGATTGCTGTGAAGTTAAACAGGACCCTTTTTTCTCAGTTCAATATTGCCTTTTTATTCTGAACTTACAGAGGGTTTATGGTTTCATTTTATCTGCTTACCTAAAAATCTACGGATTAAAATAAATCATGTATTTGGATTGAAGTAAATGTTAAATAAACAAAATTTGCAAATTGATAGGTGAATAACAAATTCTGTAACTTGAATCAAAGTTAAAATTATGCCATAAAACGTCAGTGAATCTGTATTTTTTGTCTCTTTTTATTTTTATGGGAAAGAGACTCAATGACAATTTTAAAGACAGACGTAGATAATTACTGTATTAGCTGTTTCTCCTTTTTAAACTTGGCGATTCCAAGGTATCATTTTTCTCAACCTCTTTAACTCTAACGATCTTCTCGGTCAAATCTTTCTGCCAAAAAACGTTCCATGTTTGCCACGAGCTTGACACAACCTGATCATAATTCAGCACAAGAAATCCCCATTTTGCTGAGCAAAAAAGTCGGGGAAAAGTATTTTCCAAGACCTAATTCAAATAAGTTGTAACTATTTTCTTTTGGAGAAATGAGGAGAATTATATTTGTAACTCCAAAAAATCTTATTACTAAAAGAGAGAAGAAAAAGAAACCGAACCAAAAAAATTTCAAATTTCGAGCATGTTATTACTTTTTAACAAAAAGGGACACTCTACACCTGGATGGTCACTGCCTCAGTTCTATTTAAGATTTCATTTCATGAGCATTCCTTTTTACTGCTACTGATGGGATAGTATTGCTCGCGAAGGGTTCTGCATTTTTCAGCCAAAAGTGTACATTTACTTAATTATTATTAATCTCAGGAAAAATTGAAAGCTCCTTTCTGCAGGGTAGAATGGATAATATTTCATTTAACAGAACAAAAGGATGTGAATTATTGCTGATAGATAATTGATGTTTAAATTTTTAGATTTGGTCCATAAGTTAGGTAGTTGTGTATTTTTGATTTTAGTAATAAAATTTATGCTCTTTGATTGATTTATAAATAAGCTATCTAATGGGATAGTAATGCATGGAGTTCATGAAGGAACAAGATTTCCTTCCAGAACTCCCTAACAAAGTTTTAGAACGATTGTTCAAAGCTGATAATTAATATGATGTAATGTAATGATTCTCAGATTCCCAGCCAGATCAAGTGACGTTAGCATCGGCAATAAGATGATTTATAAGCGTCATGAGAAAAAAGAGATTGAACGGTCATAAAAGCCCAGTTCTAAAAAATATCAAAACAAACTTACAAATTTAAATGCTCGTATCGTACGTTGGAAGTTACCTTCAATATCTTCACTTTTTGGCTAAAAAAGCAATTACCATGAAATCACGTTCACAAGATTTATTTAAAGAACTGACCTAAAAAGTGTTATACAGCTCAGCATGACAAACATCCCAGCCCATTGAATTGGCTTTATTAGGAGTGCCTAGAAATCGCAGAAATCTTGACCATCCAAACCCCTATGTCCACTCTCACAGTAGCAAAGTCTGTGATAAATATAAATCGAATTGAGAAAGGTTTTACGACACATAAAAATGGGAGCAATTTTTTCCCATACTGTTTGATTAAACTTTTGCTCCAGATCAGAAAAATCAAAGTGTTCATCTA
>Ga0194133_10008564_pt1 | contig 11906 bp, 9 predicted proteins | sample TA2KigOf40mmetaG_FD_155448 | JGI IMG/M metagenome (GOLD analysis project Ga0194133, IMG submission 155448) | Freshwater microbial communities from Lake Tanganyika, Tanzania - TA2015055 Kigoma Offshore 40m | ecosystem: Environmental > Aquatic > Freshwater > Lake | place: Tanzania: Lake Tanganyika...
CGGGGCCTTGGGGCCCACCTGCAATTTCCCGTGGAAGCTGGCCAGGAAGAAAGGCTGAAGCAACTGGCAAGGGCGCTCTTCACAAAAAAAGGGGAGGCCAAGAAGGAGGGATTGAGGGAAAGATCGACAAAGGAACCCTATTCGGACGCCTTGTCCGGCCTGCAGGAAGACTTGGAGTCAAGGTTTGGATTCTTCATCAAGATGAACGCCCTCGATGATGAGGCCGTGCCCAAAGAAATGTCGGACGATCACAGGCCCACGATGGATGCCATCCTATGCATCCTCAGGTGGATAGGGAGCGATGTCGCGAAGGCGATGGAAAGGGATGGGCTTCTTTCGTTCGATGGCGCCTGCAGGTTGCTCCAGGAGTTCCTCCAGCGAGGCGACTCCCGGGAAATTCTGTCAAGGTATCGCATGCAGCCACGGCAGGTCCTCGTGGATGAAGCACAGGACCTCAACATGGACCAGTTTCGGCTGATCTGCTCGATGGTGGGTGCCAACCACTTGGATCCTGCCACCTGGGAATCCTTGTTCCTTGTGGGAGATCCAGAACAGTCGATTTACAGGTTCAGGGGTGCCAATCCAGAGGTCTTGGATTGGATCGTGTCCCGTCGGGCCGGCTTGACCATTCCTGGAAGGGCCACTTGGTATGACCGGCACCTTGATGCCACTTGTGGAAATGGCGAGTCGCCAAGCCGATCCACCGATATGGAGCAGCGTGGAATCCTCCTGCTGAGACACAACCACCGCTCCATTCCCGCCCTTCTTGATTGGATCGACAAGGCCAGCTGGATTGCCGCGTCAACTTGCAAGATTCCGTACAAGCACACCTCCCTTGGGCCTGATGGAGGGGTGCCAGGGGAATGCCGCGAGGTGACCCTGCTGGCTCCTTCGCCCGCCTCCTCGTCAAGCGAAAGCCAGGGCACGATGGTCATGTTCCGCCGATTGGCGGCCGAGGTGGCCGCGACAAAGCGCCAAAGGGCTGGAATGAAATGGGGCGACTTCCTGGTGTTATCCCCAAGCCTTGGCGGACATGCCAGGGATCTCAGGATGGCGTTTGGGGAACTGGGAATCCCTGTCCGCATGTCGGGAAACTGGCCCATCATGTCCACCCGTGCCGCCCGCGACATCATGGTTCTCCTGTCATGCCTTGCCGACCATGAGAACACCATGGCGCTCCTCGGAGTTTTGCGGGGACCCATAGGCAGGTTGACGGATGAGGAGATCCTTCTGGTTGCCGTTTCGGCGAAGGAAGCGGCCAACGACAAAACGCATTTGCTCCGGGGCCTCCGCCACCTTGAGAAGCATGGGCGACCGGCATCACCCGGGGCGATTGCCGCTTGGGAAGAAGTGAGCCTTGAAACTCGAAGGTGGATCCTGCAGTTGGCAGGTTGGCTTTCATTCGGGCAAAACTCCTGGCGGCGACAGGTTGACCGGATGCCCGTGCAGGAAATGATCAGGCAAATCCTTGACACCACGGGGGCATGGGAAGCCTTCAGGTTCGAGGATCCTCTCAATGGCGTGGATGATGCCGAGGCGGTGCTGGAGGTGGTGGGATTTCATGCCTCCAATGGGTTAGCTTGCGCGGCCATGGCGAAGGAATTCCTCAGGTTGGCCGACACCAACGGAAGCATGAACTTCGAGGCCGACACCAATTCCGAGGCCGATGCAGTCCGGTGCATGACCATCCACAACTCGAAGGGCCTGGAAGCCGAGGTTGTGTGCCTCCTTGCCCTCGATGTGGAGAAGGGATCCAATGCCTTTGCCTACCTCCGTTCAGACCTTTATCGCCCTGATGCCCCGCTAGGGGTGGAAGTCCTTCGCAAGTTTGATTTTCTGCCCTTGCCCTTGGCAAAAAAAGATGTGGGAGACGATTCCCTCCGCAATGTCGTAGGTGTCTTCGAGCCGCTTCGCGAGGAGCAGGAAAAATCGCGCCTCTTTCATGTGGCCATCACCAGGGCCAAGGAAAAGCTTATTTTGGTGCTCGACGAAGCTGTTGGCATCGGTACAAGGCACTTTCATGGCATTATCGCCAAGGCCTTCCAAAGCCATCCCGTCGCATTCGTGCCGGAAGTTTCTTCCGATGTCGCCGGCGTTGCTCCCGGAGTTGAGTCGTTGGCGCCCGCAAGGCCCAATCCTGAAAGGATGGATGTTAATCCTGCGCTTCTGGCCTGCAGGCAAGCCAGGATTGCCGTGTCGACAATGCTGCCCCTTTGGGATGGCCTCGTTGGCCCTGATGTCGAAAAGTCAAAGATGGCTGCCAAGATTCTGAAGATGCTGGGTGATGGCATCGTCCCACGGGTTGGTGCGATGACTCCGGGTGTTGCCGATCCCGATGATGAAACCTTGGTCGGCAGAATGGTTGGAACGGTTGTCCACAGGTTCATGGAACTGGAGCATGCCCTGAAAGGTTTGTCGCAGGAAAAAAAGAACCAATATGCTAGTGGCTTGGTGTGGAACTTGCTGGACAGGGAACTAAATGATGAAAATACCCAAGAGGATATGGAGGGGATGGTTTCAGTGGTGGTGAACCGGGCCCTAGCCATTATTGATAGGCATTCGGATTCGGGTTCGGCGTTGGCGGAGATGATCAGGAAACCGGGTGTCAGCGAGGTGGACTTCACGCTGCGCGTTGGAAGGTGGGTGATTGCAGGGCGAATGGACAGGATCCTGCAGGATGGATCTGCCATCGATTGGAAGACGGATACCGGCAAGGCTGAGGAAATAGTCGCGAAGTATCATGGCCAGATGCAATTCTACGCGCTGGCACTGCTGGAGCGACGAAGATCGCTCGGATTGGATGGTGGTGACCCAGTCGTGATTTATCTGGCATTGACAAGCGGAAATGGTCAGGTAGTCAAGCTAGATTACACCCAGAAAGATTTGGAAAAGTTCAAAGTTGACCTGGAAAAGGTGCTCTCGGAAATCAATTAAGAAGGTAAGAGCGAATGGCATCAAAATATTATAAAATATTATGTACATCTAAATTTAGATATGATTTTCAGAAATATGAAGTCCTTTGGTAATGGCTTAATCAATAATTTGGCTATTCGTAATTGGCAATACTTTAATTGGGCGCGCAAGGCGAATTTATTTTCATTTCAAATACATGGCATGCTATGCTCATGGAACCTATAGGATTAGGTGCGACCATCTGTTCGGAAATGAGGTCGGGCATAATCCAAAGACTCAGCCTATGGCTGAGATCGGCAGACCTTACCATCGCTTAGATTTGGAGGAAACAATCTCCAATCGGGTTGTGATCGGCAATGTTAAGGGGCAGGTTTTTGGTCCTGATCATTTTCTCCTTCAGGGCCTAATTCGCTTGCGCTGTCTTGTGCATTGTTCTCCTTAAGATTTAAAAAATCCCAAGCTTTTTTTATGCTTTCGACTGAAGCAAAGAACCATTCATCACCAGGAGCATCAGGACATATTTTTTTTCTTAAACCAAATAAATTATGAAAAAATGATTCAAGCATAGAGCAATCTTCACAATTAAAACCTAGCAGTATTTTTGGAATCTCTGGAAGAAATGTAAATAGCTTAGTGCGGTTATAAACAGCCTCAACAATATCGCAAGTTACTAAACTTTTGCCTATTTTAAGTCTAATATCTTTGTTTTTCTCGTAATATTTAGGATATGTTAGTACATAAACGCTTTGCGGTCCTTTTCCCAAAAGTTGAATATCTTGATTTGCGGATTCTAATTTGCGGCGATAATCAGCATCTTCCGTATTTTCAATTGTATTTTTAGCGATTTCTTTCAAATCATTTATCTCTTTTGATATTCTGTACTTTCCTTTTTGACCTTGGGTAAGAATCTTTGCTTGAGAAAGCTTTGTGAGGAGATTGTCAGTTCTTTTGTCCGGAGGAAAAGGATTGCCGCCCTTTGATTCAAAGTAATTATTTACTTGCTTAAAAAGATAATTTACTGCATAATATGTATCTATTTCTAACACATTTGTTTTTATTAAAATTCCAAGTATATTTATCATGATGTCAGGATTTAAATCTAATCCTGCATAATTCAAATCCTTATCTGTTTGAATTGCATCATCATTAATCATTATATTTTACCCATAAATTGTAGTGAAACCCCATTTCTCAATACAGCTTATTCATCGATGCTGTCAAGTCCTTGCGAAGACGCTTTCGATGATGGAACGATGCTTGCCCAGGCCGCTTCCGTGTTCGGTGTTCCGTCTCGCGATCCTCGGGATGATCCCTCTTTGCCTGAGCGGTTTGCGGATCTTGTCTTCGGCAACATAAGCCCGGTCTGCGTACAGGGAGTCGGGCCTGCGTCTCCTCCCGCCCCCCGGCCTCTTGATAGAGGGAATGGAATCGACCAGGGGCATGGCGGCTTGGGAATCATGAACATTCGCGCCGGTATGGATCAACGCGAGTGGGACACCTTGGCCGTCGCTGATGACATGCCTTATCCGTTTTTGCTGCGATCGGTGGGATTGGGGCCAGTTTGCATCCCCTAAAAAGAGCCCGCACAGAACTGCTATCGACAAGAGCCTTGGACCAGTCGATCTTGTCCGCCAACCCCAACTCATCAAGGAGTACCTTCCAGACCTTTTGCCAGACACCGGCAACCTGCCAGTCCCGCAGGTTCCGCCAGCAGGTCATGCCACTGCCGCAGCACAACTCCGGTGGCAACAGTTCCCACGCCGTTCCTGTTCTGGCAACGAACAGAATTCCCGTCAGGGCCAGACGGTCCGGAACACGGGGACGACCGCCCTTGGGATTTCGCTTGACGGGGGGAAGGAGAGGCTTCATCCTATCCCGTAGGTCCGTCAAAAGGGGCTTGGCCATCTCTGGTCCTCCTTGACCAGATCAAACTTAACCTTTGCAGCTGTAAGGTCAAGATCTTTTGTTAGAGCCCCTTAATAAAGCCAGTAATTAGCATGGGAGATGTAATGTCTAGCTTTCTTTCTGAAGAGGATATGGAGCAAACCTTTTCTCGAATCCTTATAGAAAAATATACTGATACACCTGGAGGTTACCTTGCATTTATTCGTGATAATCCTTGGGCTTTTAGTAATGATTATTTGGCATCACTAATTTTGCCATCTTGGAATGAGCCTACATTCAAAACAAACTCTAATGCACAGTCTGCGATGAAAAATTTTGGAATTGATAAGATTTTTATGGAACATTGGAAGCCCAGAAGATTAAAAGATAACACCCATATTATTAAAGGGTTTATTAAATTCCTTGTTAAGGATTATTTAAATATTAACTTAGATGAAATAAGTGGCAAAGATTTCCTTTCTATCTTCAACAAGCATAATACAGAAAAAAATTTGAAGGAAGAAAAATGGATACAAAGATATGAAACCAATATAAATATGAATTTACTAATTCCTTTTGATAAAACATCAGAATATACAAAATATTCCCACTGTCTATATCATTATTATCCTGGGAAAGATTGGATGAGTCACAACAATATTGATCCTCTAATGTTTAATCATGCAGTAAGAAAAACAGAGATTAGTGAAAATCGTTTCATTTCGTTGCTTGAAAAAGTATACTTATTTCATTCAGAAGAAGTGCAGGAATTTGTAGGAAGACCAAGGCATGATGAGAAATATATCACAGAAGCTAAGCTTGCATTAGTTAACGACCCTTCTTTTTTTAAATTTTCATTTCTTAAAAATTACATTAGCGTTAAAACTATAGATAATTTGGATGGTTCGTTTGCATCACTCAAGTTGCAGCTTGCAAATCTGTTCAAAGATGACCTTGAAAGCGCTGGTTGTAATGTCAAATCTACTTATGAAACGTGGTCTAAAAATAAATTTTTATTGGAAAATCCAATCGATTTTTATAAGAAATGTATGCTTACAAATAGTAGACATGTCGATTATCACCATCTTCTACCAAAGTCAAATTTCCCCCAATATATATATGATCCTAATAATATTGTACCTCTTAATTATGGCTTTCATATGTGGATTCACCGAAAGGCCTTGGCTGGCGAATTTCGTGACTTATTCAAAAAAAGGTACGATAAATGTATAGAAAATTGGATTAATTTGTATAATAAGTCACGACATTCGATAGATATCTTTAAGCCTATTCTGTTGGATATGAAAAAAAAATATGACGATTCTTCTGGTGAAGATTTATGAAATTAATTGCTAATAAGCGGCTCCAGCAGATCATGATACATCCAATTGCTAGTAAAGCCTGATGGATGTCAGCGCGCTTCTTATAACAACCCTGAAGAGCCGTTGATGGAACTGCCATGCGAAGACGCTTTCGTTCATGGAGCGATGCTTGCCCAGGCCGCTTTAGTGTTCGGTGCGCCGTCTCGCGATCCTTGGGATGATTCTTCTAAGTCTGAGTGATTTGAGGATATTTTTCTCGCAACATTAGCCCGGTGAGTGTGCACGGGGTGGGATTCGCTTTTTTTCCGCGTCTATCCACTTGAAAAAAAAGAAATTATTTAGGGATTGCAAAACTTGTTAAGCAACTCATCTCAAGTTACTTTTCAGGCTTTTTGACAGAAAGAAGCAACCAGTCAGTTTCGAAGGACCTAGCATCAGTTCACCAATGCTGGTGCTGAATTCAAGCGACACGGATTCATGGCAATTTCTTCTCCTTCAACCAATAGGCTTGGAAGGTAATTAATGTTTCGAAACTATGTATCCTGTTTTGCTTGAGATCACGGTTAATGCATGGATGACGAAATGTTTTTATTTCGTCAACCACCAATGTAGTCATGTCTAAATATTTTGGATTGTATTTAATGTGGCCGATATCACCTTAAATTTAAAGCTATTAATTTTATCCATTCCGGTATGATGCGAAGTTTTATTGAATAGTCGAATTTTTCTATTAGATTCAAAATGCCTGCTGGTCACCCTTCGATACCAGAAATGGGGGAGCCCTTCAAATCGATACCTGGCTTGGCTGGGTTACTCGTGCTTCCTGATCGATCTTCGTTCTGGCTGGCAGGCACCAATCAACTACCGGTTCTTGACTTATGCTTCCAGACCCCTTCGCAATCCTTTCCAATCCTAAGTTGTTGGGCGATGAACTGATAAAAATGGCAACCAAAGCTCGCCATCGCGACGCGCAAAAGGACCCTAACATACCTTCCAAGTACAGGAAATTAATTCAGAAAAAAAAGGGGATCAAAGCCTCCTTGACACCTTCAGGTAATTTGCTCATGGCTTGCGTGGCCAACAAGTTTTCTGGAGGCAATCCTTTTGAATTTGATTTTTCAGTTCCACGCCCTGTGTTCCTTAAAAAAAAGGAGTCCTTCAAGTCGTATCCATTTTCGACCATGTCCACCTTGGAAAAACTTGAGCTTGTCAGGAGTGCTAACAGTGAATTTTTATCCCACTGGCGCTTGATTGGCCCTGTTCCCATCCACGATGCCCTGGTCCATCGTGTCATCTTGGCAAACCTCCGGCAGCGAATTGATCCGCTTTTCAGCAACTCAAGCCATGCATTTCGGAGAGATACCGCTCGGTTTTCGGTTTTCGCTGCCGTCAGTCGATATGAGCAACTTGCCTCAGATTACTCCCACATGGTCAAGCTTGATATTGTCAGGTTTTTTGACGAGATCGATCATGACATCCTAAACCGTCTTTGCCGCAACATGTTCGTTGAAGCTCAATTTGCACCCGACGAAACCACTAAGTTCATGAATATACTTCAGAAGTTCATGGTATGTTCGCCGCGAATGATCATTGGCGGAACGGACATGCCCATGGGGCATTCGAAAGGAATCATTCAAGGCGGCGCATTGTCCACCTTGCTGTCGAACATCTACCTCCACCCATTTGACAAGCACTTGGAAGAAAATGGGTGGCCCTTCATTCGGTATGCGGACGACATCGTTATTTTTTGCCAATCAGCCGATCAGGCGCAATATCGCAAGACTGCGGCCGAAAGGTTCCTGCTCGACCATCTCATGCTCCGATGCGGGAACAAAGTGTTGGTTGGAGAGCCATGGGCGGGCGTTGATTATCTTGGATGCCTTTATGCAGATGGTCGGAAATCGATTCGCCAAAAAACAATTTCTAAGTTCAGGAAAAAAATAGATCGGTTGACTAGGTTGGGCCAGACGAGGAAATCAGATGGGTTGCCTTACAAGCTTTCGTATGTCATCCAGCGGGTCAACAACCAATTAGGCTTTGTCAAGTTAGCCGAAGCAAAGCCCCGGAAACAACGCAAGCATGGATTTTGCGTGATGTATTGCTGGGCCAGATTCATTGCCTCGCACCATCGTGAATTCGATGGCCTCGAGCAACAATTTCTCGCCATAGATCGCTATATAAGACATAGATTGAGGAGATATCTTTACGAGTGTGCAAGAATGAAGATGCCGTGGGACGCCGAAATGGTTCGGCGTACCAACCGTCTTTTCAAAAAATTGGGACTAAGGACGGCGATGGAAGCCTATAGGCGGGCCCGCGCCATCGTTCGGCCGCAGAGGTTGACCGCACCCCAGACGCCCCGCTTCCCGTGGGGTTACGCCATCGCCACCCTGCTCCCATTAGGCTTCATCGCGACGATGTATGGCTTAACAGCGGTGCTTGAAACCCAGCAATCGCTGGGACCAGCCATGCTCCTCTCGCTCCTGGTCGGGCCGTCTGGAGCGGTGGTTGCATTATGGGGGGCCATCCGACTGTGGCGGGGAGATGGGCGGCGTTTCCCGGCCCTGCGGTGGCTCATCACCGTCCCCATATTGTTCTGTGCGGCTGGCTTCCTGCTCGGGTAGCAAGACAGGCTGAATCATCCGCTGCATCTGGCTGCGATCACAGGTGATGGTTTTGTCCCCAAGATCCCCCTCGGGAGGTGAGCCTGGTCGGCATGGCGAAGCGAAGGAACTGTGCGAATCCCGGGGAGAACTGGTTCAAAATGGAACCAAATTTTCCAGAAAATATCCCTCCTGCTTAAATCGAAAGGATTCCAGCCTTGGTCACTTTGCCTCTGGCGGCAAGATGGGTCTCCTGAGAAGTGCATGCTCCTCCATGTATCTTTCTCCATCCGGCAAGGCTTCCATGACTTGGAATATGCTTCCCGCATTTGGAAATTCTGCCGAGAATTCTTTCTCTACTATCTCGACGGCCTTGGCGACTAGCTTGGGATCCTGCTCATCTGGATCGATCTTGAAAACGGCGTGTCCGGTTCCGGCAAAAACAATCACTGTGTGCGGTCCATGATCATCTCCGGCCTGATGTTCCTTTCCCGTCCATTCAAGCCATTGCCTGCGGAATTCATCCTCGGAACCAGCCAGTAATGGCCTGCAGTCAATGCCATCGTGCGGGAATCCCTTGCCCGTGATTTCACGAAACCGCGCGGCCTTGGCGCTTGATCCTGAAAGCAAGACCAACCCACGAAATGGGTTTCCCACTTGGCCAGGAAAATCTTTGGATAATATGGATGTTATGTTGGTCATTTTCTTGATGTTCGTCAGCAGATCAAGCAGATTTTCCCGAACCAATCTTGCGGCCTGCTCGGCAACTTCATGGTCATGGCTCATGATGGGCTCCTGTCTTGGATAATACTCGATTAATGATTAAATCTTATTGGAATCGTCTACGGCATAGTACCAATTAATTCATGGCCTCGAGAGGCCTTCTTGAATTCCATCAACATCCTCATTTTCCATGGAGCCTGGGATTGGTTCCGCATCATTTAAGCCGTAGGTCCGTGCGGCCGAGGAGCATGACGCGAACGCAATTATGGCCTGAAGCCCATTCCTCCAGGGTTGATGTTTCAATCATTTCCGCCTGCTTTTGCAAGTTGTTGCTGGGCCTGAAGGCGAGTCCTGCACCCCCTGGAATACAGTAAGTGCGCTTCAGGTTTTCAATCGGTATACGGAGTAGTCGTGATGCGAGGATTGGCTTTATCGTCTCAAATCAATCGAGAGGCCAATGGCAATTCCAAATCCTCTTGGAATGCCAAGCCGATGGAGGGGCAGGGGACACGCTTGATGTCCCAACAAGTGGATTTTCCCGACTTCGCATCGGTATCCAAGGCCGTTGCCTGGGTGAATCAAGCGTATGCAGGGTCCCTTGTATTCCTGCCATCGGCCATCAAGGGGGCTTCCAACTGCCCCTTCAAGAACACCCTTAAGCTCGTCAAGTTGCTGACGACACTCCATGAGGTGTCGATGGACATGAGGTCGGCTGGGGGCCGGGTGACGGGTGGCTTGCAAGCCGCCTTGTCGAGGAGTGGTTTCGCCTACAAGCCTTGGATTTCGATGACGGCCGCTGGCAAGCACATCGATGTACCAAGGCCGAAGGGTGCTGTTCGGCCAACATGTCACGCTTGGTGCCGGTGCGGCAAACACCTGCATGTCGGTCCATTTCTTGGTTGAACCCGGGACCCACAAGATTGTGATCGGTTGGTGCGGGCGCCATGGCGCCAACACAAGCAAGTGAGTTTTTTTGCGGGAAATGGGGGTGCAGGCGTATCCTGCACCCCTTCCGCCATGCTTAATCACCGTGCTGCTACCTGAATCGCGGACCACGAAGCACCAAGGAGTTGATATGTCTTACGAAGTTGTTGGCAGGATGCTTTCGACCTGCATCGACGCGAATATCCCGTTGCTTATCGAGGGCGGTCATGGCGTGGGCAAGTCGGAGATCGTTGCAGCCGAGGCGAAGCGGCGTGACATCGGCTTTCTTAGCTTCGACCTGTCGGCAGCCGAACCCATCGACTTGCTCGGCTTGCCGTCGATGAGCAAGGAAGGCACGACCTACCTTCCCCCGGCATGCTTGCCCAGGAAGGGCAGGGGGATATTGTTCTATGACGAGCTCAACCGGGTACTGCGCCAAGTTCGCGCCGCACTCCTGAACATGATCTCGAACCGCCGCATCCCACTGTCAGGCTACGAACTGCCCCCAGGTTGGCGAATCGTTGCCGCATGCAATCCTTCTGATGGCACCTATCAGACCGATGAGCTTGATCCTGCATTGGCGTCACGGTTCCTTCGCGTGAAGCTTGATCCCGATGTGCGGACATGGGTTGAGTGGGCCCAAGCCAACGATGTGCATCCCGAGGTGGTCGGTTTCGTCCGCAGCCTTGGAAAATTTACTCCCGATGCAAACCCACGTGCCTGGACCATGCTCAGCAGATGGCTCATGTCCAACGGCGGCTGGCGTGAGGACCCCGAGACCCTCTCGGCCTGCGCCGAGGGGTTGCTTGGGAAAATCCAGGGGCGTGCCTTCGTTGGATGCGTCATGTCATCGCTCAGGCCCATTGGCCTGGATGCCGTGCTGGCCGGCGAGTCGGCATATCGAGGCAAGATAAGCGACTGGACCCGGGCGCGGCGCGTTGACCTCTTCAGGTCGACAGCGGATGCCATATGCGAGGGACTCCGGCACATCGACATCGTGGGCCGTATCACGGGGGATAAGCCGGCCAACCTCGTTGTCAGCGAACTGGTCAAGTTTTCGCGGCTTTGCCCCGGGGACATCGCCTTGGAGATAGTCCAGGCTGCCGAGCGCTATCGTGCTGAGGCTTCGGCTTCGAGGGCCAGGCGATGAGATTGAACGATGCCATCCTCGAAAAGGCCTGGAACAACATGCGGACCGCCGAGCAGCGGATTGCATGGGAGTCTCCGTTCTTTGGCTACTACCTTGGTTGCATGCGGATGCTCGCTGATCCAGAATCCAAGACCATGAGGATACATAAGTGTGATGGGATCGTTACGGTTGAGTTTGCACCCGACTTCGTCTCCGGATTGTCGATTCGTCAGACCACGGCCGTCCTCGCGCATGAACTCAATCACCTGGCCTTCGGCCACCTGGCGCATTCCCGGGACCGTTACCCTCACGACTTGGCGAGGACAATCAGCGAGGAGGTTTGTGCCAACGAGTGGCTTGATGTGCGTGACTTGCCGGGCGCCCCGGTATTGCTCGCCCACTTCCCTG